>Ga0116227_10001105_pt1 | contig 58306 bp, 17 predicted proteins | sample S1TSphgellanicum_FD_89693 | JGI IMG/M metagenome (GOLD analysis project Ga0116227, IMG submission 89693) | Host-associated microbial communities from peat moss isolated from Minnesota, USA - S1T2_Fb - Sphagnum magellanicum MG | ecosystem: Host-associated > Plants > Peat moss > Unclassified...
CTTTCGTTGGTTAATATTCCCTAATAATATGCTGGAAATCAGTCCCCCTTCTTTTTTTGCTCTTTTGCTTTTCATGCCCCGTTTTGCTAACCCCCCCCCCCACCCCCCCAACCCCCCCCTTTTTTTTTTTTTTTCTTTTTTTTTTTGGTTGTTGGGTGGTTTTTGCTGTCTCCGCTTTGCACTCATTTTTGTGGCCTTTCTCGCTCTCTGTGAGCTTTCCTACTCCTCGGGAAGTCTGCTCCTTCTTCCTCTTGTTGCCACCTCTCTCTCGCTCGCAGCTTTCCTTTTGTTGTTGAAAGCAATCTTTTTCTAGCGTCTTCTTCCATAGATCCAGTCGCTTTGTCTCGGAGAATTGCGCTCGCAAGTGTTACTAGGAAAGCATTTTCTGTTTACAAGTTCTCTCTCTCTCTCTCTCTCTCTCTCTCTGAGTGTTTTTTCTAAGTTGTAAACTTACTGTGTTTGCTCACCAGGCTCTCATTACTGAATTTAGCAAAATCTGGGAAAATTTCTTGTGAAGTATTTTCGCCATTTTTGTTGCCTCCGAGACTTTGCTGCAAGTTTGGTTTTTTTTTTCCCCCCCTAGGAGTGAAAGCCGAGTAGTCTTCATTGATTTGGTCCATAATTTATTGTTCGTGACTTGTTTTTCAAGTGCGGAATTTTTTCTTGTTTCGATTCGGAGAATTTATCGTTTTCCTGGTTTTGTGAGCTCTTGCTGCTGGTGTGTTGAGAACTGGAGTGATCTTGCTTGACCATCTCCATACCGTCTTTATATATTTCTTGTCCAAGGGAGTGTGCGAAGTATATCCGGTTCTCTCAAAAACAAAATTGTTCACAAAAGTTTTGGACATATTCTTCTCCTTCTCTCCATTTTGCAATTTCTCTGTAGTAGTTTGCAGTCTTCTTCCTCTCGTTCTTTCTCTAGTCGAGGGAAGCTCACAAACAAGTGTACTGTCGACAAGTTATTGACACAACGTCGTTCTGGAATTTGAAGGAATTGATGAGAAATTGTTGGAACTTTGTTCAAGAATTGCTCTAAGCTTTGGCTGCTGTACCCGGATTCCGCCCACTGCGAATTCTCCGCCAAAGTTTGTCGATAACTTGTCGTTCTTGTCGATGAATTGTTCGTTGTTCGCATAATATTGTGTGAGATTTGCCAGGGGGTTGCTGCTGTCCTCGGTACTACGGACTGCGATCCATCTTGTGCACCTGTCTGGAGGCTTTTTGTTGCCGTCGAGATGAGTTCTCTCATATCGAAGACGCTGTGAAAGGGAAGCTTCTCACGGAATACCTAGGAGGAGAAGCCCGGATTGGTGGTTCGAATTCGGCGGATCGGAACCTGTAAGTGTTCGGAATGCCTCTTCTTCTTTGAATCCATGGTCTGTTTAGTTTCTCGTTTGTAGCGGTTTTGAAAACGATGAATCAAGTTCGGTGTGAGAGGAATTGTTGCGCGAGCAAGCTTGTGGATTTGCATCTGCCCTTGCGGTTGTGGAGAATGATCGACAGCAAAGCCATTATAGTAATTTTGTTGCTAAATTTCGATTCCCACAGAGAGAAGTTGGAATGCAAGTCCTAAATTTAGGTCATGCAAGCAGAGGATCGCTGGTAGTATATTGTCAAACTGCAGTTAGTACAAGAAAGATTTTTTTTTGCTGAATCCTGAATGTGTTTCAGAGGTTGCATCACCATTGATTGCAAAGCTTATACAGATTTTGTATTGTTCGATGCACACAAAGTCTATACTTTTAAGTACTCAGGAAAACATATGTATTGGAATGGGTGTGCTCTTTTGTAGGTTAGGTTCAGTGCTTCAAGGTAAAGCATTACTGTCAACATGCTTAGGCGGTTCAATTCACTGATGAAGATACCCAAGGTGCCACATGAGCCCATTGAGCATGTGCATCTGAGGCCTGCACTCTCTGTGGATTCAGCTTCCATAAGACCACCAATGTCATCATATGGTGTGGCTTTGGAACCCTTGCATTTGCCACAGGCATGGGTCTGTGGTGGAGAAGAGGAGGATGGGCAGGCCTCTGTCATCAACCAGACTGGACAACAAGGTGGAGATTTGCAAGGGACCAAACTGCCCATTACTCAAGTGAATGAGGAAGGGACATGGAAGGATGTACTGCAATACAGAAAGCTAGGATCTCCTGATGCAGGGAACTTTAGTGAGCAATTATCACCTGCAAACAAACTTGGCTATGAGAACGGGCATGATCCAAATGATGCTTCCTTTGGTAGGTTTGGACAAGTAGATCCCAGCATTTCAGAGTTGGTACAGAGAGTAGTAGGTGACAGTGGGGAGACAGTGCAGCTTGAATCACAAAGTGGTAAAGAGTTTGCATTTCCAGTGGTTCCTCTCTTGAATGGAACGAGTACAGGCATTGAGCAGGAAAGCAGTGATACTATTTCTCCAATAGGAGTTCAAGGAGGAGAAAGGGCATTCACAACCATAGATATCTCAGAGCTGGAACCTGGAAAGGCAGTCGACTTGGCACATATTCCAAATGGTTACACTGGTGGAGTAGGTGGTCCAAATCGCACAATCAGCACTTTCAGTACTGACAGTATGACAGAATGCTGCAGGTCAGCTGGTGCACCTGCTGATTCCTCTCCATAGTGCACATTGAATGTGCACAGCAATGCACTCTGTATATCATCTTTTTTGCTCTTCATATCATAATTGTCTTGGTTGCAGATTGAACTTGGAATTACAAACCATATGTGGATAAATGATCTGAGGGGTGGTTTGTAATCTGGATACAGGATATGCCAGCAACACACAGAAGAACAACTGATTGAATTGGGATGCTTTTGTCGGGGAGAACTGGCCAAGGCCCACCGGTCCTGCATCGAGCAATGGTTTAGCAACAAAGGCACCAACAAGTGTGAAGTATGCCAGTATGTTGTTGTCTCCTCTATGCATCAGAAATTGAAATCATGCAGTTATCTCTTGTTTGGCTTGCATAGTGCATAGCAATCTTGCATATGAATCATCTGTCCACTGATCAATAAGGTCTTGGTATTATCCTCATTTCTTCCAAAGGTGCTTTTCGGAATTTGCAAATTCCTCGAGTAGCAGGTGGAGCCTAACTAGTATGTGTGCTGTGGCAGGCATATTGCAACAAATATATCCCCTCCCTTGACACAGGGCATGGTATGTTCTAGTCCAGGATACTTAAGTAGCTATCTCTGGTTTTACAGCAGAAATTCCAGGTTTGGATTGACGCACAGGCCTCAATGAGAAAACCATATGTTGACATGATTGGCATGGTGTATGTGTTACAGCCTCACTTTTGGGTGTGGAGAGTTGGAGGTCCATACGCAATGGGAACTGTGGAAGTACCACAGGGAGGAGCACGAAGGGTAGGGCCCTTCTTTGGTAGGCACATTGCAATACAGCCAGTGCTGCACACCATATTGAAGCGACACCCATGCACAATTATTGTGTTTGTGATTCTGCTGATTTTTGTAACGTGCCTCTTTGTGGATGCCATCCGGACTGCAACCTTTGGATATGCTGCAGTGCCTATTGGCTTCCTTTTTGGTAAGCTGAGACTCATGTTTTAGTGATTTGTGTGCATGTTTGTGTGGTTAGGTCCGTTTTCATCCTCTGTGGGCGGCACTGTTGATCCTGATGGCTGGCCTCTTGTTTGATGTCCTCATCTCTGTCTTCCTTGGTGCTTCCGCTCTTCCTATAAATATTATCATTGGTACTCTCTCTACCTCTTCCTTCTCCCCACTCTGTCTCTAGCTGATTCTGAATGCAAGAGAGAGAGATCAAGGAGAGGAAGAGTAGAGAGACCTCGAATATGTTGTGAAGTCAATGTGAATCACATCATTCTACTGAGCAATGTGCTTCCTGAGTTGGTAGACTGACTTTTCCTGAATAAAATGCCAAGCTTCCTTAACCAAATGGATAGATCGGAGATGTAACCAGTAAGATGTTTATGTGGCAGGTGTATTGGTTGTCCTGGGCTTGGGTACTGCTGCACGTCTCATTCTGGAATGCTGGCATGAGAGAGCTATTCGACGTAATATCCAACAAATGGAAAATATGCCTATGTTTGGTGGCCCATACACTATGAATCAGTCAACCCAGCTACAGGTATATTCCTTCAGAGGTTGTCTGCTCCAAGGATTCCTTTAAATAACATTGTTTTACTCAGAAAGCCCACTAATATAAGACTTCTTTTCAGTCATGTGAGTAGGGGGCTCTGTGTGAATCAATCTGAGGGAGTGACATTTGAGAAACCTGGGAGCTGGCCAAGCTGTAGAATGTTTGGTATCTGTATATAAAGCCAGCTCACTCTTCAGATTAAAAATACATGGGAAGATGAGGGAAAAGTTTTGATCATTGCATAGTACATACATGCTCCTTTCCACCAAAATACTCCCATCCTCATTCTTCAGACAAACATTTGAGTAACTGATTCAAAAGAAATCTCACTTCTTTGTATTTTTTCCCCTCGTATATGTGCTGAATGATTGTGGTGACTTGTGCAGACTCCAACATCTAGCCAATCACCAACAACAGCAGTTCCACCATCAATACCACAAGATTTGGCTGCAATTGTCTAGTTTGACCTTCACTTAAACCACCTCCTACACATAAAATAGTGCTGACGGTTGAGATTTCTATTGCTCTCTGTCCACTTGTAGCTCCAAGCAACTTCCTCACATCCCCCTTGATGTGTCCATGCCACCTTCACCCAACCATCCACTGAGGTGTCAAAAGTTTGAGCTTGGTGGAACATGTATGTTTGGCATGTACAATCTTGTTTGTATCCAGCTTACAATCCAGAAATTCTGGTTGACTCTAAAGTATTCAGGATGTCCCCAAATTATCAAATTCAAACAAGGAATCCTCTCCACAACATCTGCTGAAGTTCCATCAATGTGTGGAATTCCACGATTGTTACATTGGTAAGCATTCTGTGCTTCATGTCACAGATATGGTTGCAAAGACTCTAGTTAGGAATATTTAACCTCAAATGAGGACATGTAGGACAGGAATAAGCACATCTATACCATAAACATAAGATTTTAAGCAGGTTCTTGTCTCCTCTTGACCAGTTAGGGTCATACAAGGAGACTTGTACCATCAAGGTTTGCTGAAATGATGAGCAAGAGCATGTGTGCTGAAAGCAAAATGTGTTTCATGATGCGCACATGGCTTTCTCTTTGTCACTTGCATGCAATTGAGCTTTGTCACAAATTTGTGACTGTACACAATTCTGTTTTCAATAAGCTGACTTTTCAAAAGAGTTTTGTCCCATTTCTTTGGTTGCTACAGTTTTCAGTCAAGAACACAATTAGAAGAGTCTCCTTGCCCTACTTGGAAATTCTTCTCATTGTTACATATCCTTGCTGTTGTGCTTAGGTACTTTACTTAATCAGGTATTAGGATCAAGGATACTTGCAAGAGTCACTAGAGGTTCTGTACAAATTACCTTTGCTAAGTTCTAAGACTGTTTTGCAGTTCCTTCTTAGTCACTGGCACTATTGGTTCTTTGGCTGTCCTTTTGATCACCCTGTCTTTGGGCCCTAGTTTCACCCTTTACTCCCTGTCTCATCCCCAATTTTTGCGGAGCCATAAAAGTGACCGAAAAATGGGTGCCAATTAATAAAACTGTGGATCAGTTCACAATTTTTGCAGGATTATATCTTTACAAGGCTGGACTTAATGAAGAATATGAGGCAGCACTGTATGTGCAGATAATGCAGATCCAAAACTGGGGCGAAACTCCTTGTGAGGACCAATTTAGGCGAGAAAATCAGTTTGGTTCCCCATTTCTTTTTCACCTGCGCACTTGTTTTTATCCTGCCTTTTGATTTCATCCCCAGTTTTAGCAAAACTGAATTGAGTACTTCAAGTTTGGGGTAGTTTGTAGATATAGCTATAATGAGTTGGAAACAAAAAATGGATCATCACAACTTGGTTTACTCAAAAGTTTATGAATCACAATCCAATGGAGCTTCATGACAATTAATGACACCCATACTAATAACATAAGGACAATCAAACCAACAAACGAACAAAGTCCAAAATTGACTCCATGGACACTCAATGACATTTTCAACCTAAACAGAGATATCAAAGGACAAAATGGATGAGGCTAGCTTTGGAAGCGGGTGGGTATCAGCAATTTTTTTTGGTGCGAATTTTCACCAAAAGGCGACTAGAAATTAGGGCTGACAAATGACATGAAGAGAAAATCATGTAAAAAACATGATTAGGTCGCTGAAGTTGGCCTCTTCATAGTTGCTTGATCGCAAATGACATCCATTGTTCAATAGTGAGTTGTCACCTCCATCGTAGATCAAAAATGTTTGAGAACCAGATTTGGCATCTCCATAGATCCTCATTTGTGTAAACCCTCCCCTTCATCCTCTTATTTCACCACCTTCCTTGCCTTCCCTTCTGTAGCATTCGCCACCTCACCTCCTTTTTCTCAACTTCATTTTGGCATCCCTCTTGAAAGCTTCTTTCAAGCATTCATCGGCTTCCTGATTCATTTGTTGTACATGTTCACCACCTCTTTAGTCCATGTTGGAAACTTATTAGTAGCATCAATGACCTTATTTAGTCATATTTCACATCTCATTTAGTCCATGTTAGAAACCTACTAGTAGCATCAACGTCCTTATTTAGTCATATTGCACATGTCATAGTCCATGTCAAATACCTACTAGTAGCATCAATGACTTTATTCAATCATATTGCACATGTTGTAATCCATGTCAAAAACCTACTAGCAACATCAATGACATTATTTTGTTATATTGCGCATGTCATAGTCATATTAAAAACCTACTAATAATAGTGTCAACCTAATTTAGTCATATTGGACATATCATAATCCTCGTCAAAAATCTACTACTAGCAACATCAACCTAATTTAATCACATTGCACACATCGTGGTCCATGTCAACATGTTTATGACTATTTTTAGTCATTCAAGTAAAGTGGCACATTCCATGTAAGCAAAGAAAATTCCACATGTATGTGGGGATGTCCGATGTGATTAAAATGCCAGTCAAAGTTAGTCAAAGTAGAATTGCCTACTTTTGGGTTTAATGAAAAGAGACATGGTTAGTCATTATGGAATGACTATAGCTAATTCTATAATCATTGTAGTCACATTTTAGAGCAATAAAAACCATGCTTTTGTAGTAATGTGCAATCTTAGTATTCTTACTTTTCTAGCTCCCTTAAGCAACATTTGGAGTTCACTAAGCTTGTCAAGATCATGGAAATAGGAGGGCTCAAAATTTTGTAGAATGTGAAGACTTGTTGGATATTGATTTTGAAGCCCTTGAAACGTGTGTTGGTAGAGTATAAAACATTGAACGTGAAGATCGCATAGGACAATGCTTCAATTGTTCAAATGAGGTTGAATTTTACTTCCTTTGTGTTGTTCACACATTGATGGGTCTATCTTGTCTATTGCCATTGTTGGAGGCAATCAATGCTTAGGGGAGGGATGTGTTCATATGTGACTTTGTTGCATTTGTGAAAATTTGCCCAACTTTGATCTTTTCATGATGTATTTTGATCCTACCACCTCTTATCAATGTGAAAATTTTCAACTATTTTGTGATGTGGTTGAAAACAATGCTACCACCATATCGTAAGACAGGGTTATTGATGTAAACAATGGTTTAAAATCTTTTTCTTTTCAAATGGCTAATCATAGTTATCAAGCTCATATTTATAATGCAGTTGTTGGTATTGATTAGAACGTTTATAAAGATATTTTCTTAACATCCATTGGGCAAGTGAAAACCCAATGTTTTGTTACAACTAATATGCTTGTGACTAAATTGGATTGACACTTTGCAAATTCTAAGTTGATGAATGCCCTTGGCATTGTGTATCCACAATTTTGGACGTAGCTTGATGTTGATTATGCTTTCTCCTTCCATTTTGCGATCATCAAAAAACATTATTGTGAAATAAAGGAGGTGAGACCTTCATTTCTACAAGTTAAAACAATTCTAAGTGCCAATATAAATTGGATTTGCAAGCAAGCATATTCAAGCTTACAATGAAATCACAAGCACCAAAGGTTATGAATGAGCTTTGTGATAAGAATCTAGTGAGTAAAATGTGGGTTACAATCAACAATAATACTTTGTTAACTAAGTGGCTAAGTGAGTTCTTGAAGTTGGCAAAGATTGTTATGGTGTCAATTCTTGGATCTGTGGAAGATGAGTGCACTTTTTCAATGCTTACTTTCATGAAAAATAGGTTACACAATAGGTTGGACAATGGTTCAAATGTTTGCACAAAGTTTTATACACAAGAAAGTTTCCTTTATCAGGATGTAATCACAACATGGAAAAATTGGAAATTAGATCAATGTTACCACTTGAAATGTTTAGTTTTTTTTTGTCTAATTGTTTCTATTTCCACAATCTAGACAAGTTTGGTGACGATAATTATTTGTTCATGAGTTTTATTAACATTTGGGTGTGGTGGGTGGGATTTTGAGTTACAATGAATGAAGTTTGATTTCAAACTAGGGTTCAATTCCCCCTGAAAGTATTAGTGTTAGTTTAATTTTAGGTTTGATTTTTCTAAATATCAAAGTTTATTTTGAACCTACTCTGTATTCTTTTCTGGATGCTAGTTACATTTATTTTGAAAAAAAATGGAACTATTCTGCTTTAGGTTTTTTAATGGGATTTAATTGCACTTACTTTTAAAAAGAAAAGTAGCCACTTTGTAGTTTTTTTTGAAAAAATGGGAGTTCCCAAAAAAAATGGCCTAGCAAATGGTAAAAAAACCACCTACCCTTTGTGAAATTTACAAAAGGAACCACTTAGGCATAATTGAGGGCAGTCTTGTTGCCACTCATGTTACTTTTAAAATTTATAAAAACAACCTTGGTGGGTATGAAACAAATTTCATCCAAGCACACATGGGAATAATTCTTGGAACATATAGACTATATTTCAACCCAAACCAACAAAATGCAAGCCTTTATCAACTCCAAAATTAACTTCTTGGACACTAATGATATTTTTTACCTTAACCAAAATGAGCAAAAGAGAGAGATATATGGAAGGACAAAATGAATCAGGCTTTGGGAGGGAGTGGGTATGAAACAAATTTAATTTAGGAATAATTATTGAAATTTCAACCCAAACCAACAAAGTGTATACTTTATTAAGTTAAAAATTGATTCCATAGACACTTAATATCATTCTTAGCTTCAACCCTAAGGAGGCCGAGAAAAATCAAGGGACAAAAGGGTAAAAGCTTTGGGATGGGGTGGGAATAAAACAAATTTAATCCAAGCACACATGGGAACAATTCTTTGAACAAAGATATCCTATTTCCACCCAATCCAACAAAGTGTAAACCTAAGGGGAGCTATTTATCACAACAATATATTGTTGATATATATGTTTTTTTTATATATTGCTAATACATCAAGTGAGATATATATATGTCATAGGAAAAAATGAAACTTTGGGAGGGGGTGAGTATGAAACAATTTTAATCCAAACACACATTGAGAGTCATTCTTTGAACAAGTAAGCTATATTTTCACCCAATCCAACAAAGTGCAAACCTTAAGGGAGTCATTCATTGATTTTGTGAACATTCATTTAAATATTGGACTTGAATTTGTGAGATATGTGTGTGTGTGTGTGTGTGTGTGTGTTACATAGGAAGGTGAGGGTATGAAACAAATTGAATCCATTGGCAACAATTCTTTGAATAAATAGACCTTATTTCCACCCAATCCAACAACCTACAAACCTTTGGGGAATCAAAGAGTAATTCCATAGACATTCATTAACATTCTAGACCTCAACCTAAGTGAGCGATATATATATATATATATATATATATATCAAGGCACATAATGAGGCTTTGGGAGGGTGGGTATGAAACAAATGGGATTCAAACACATATGGGAAGTACTTTTTGGAACAAAAGAATCCAATTTCCACCCATTCCAACAAAGTGTAGACCTTTGGGGAATCAAAAATGAATTCCATGGACATTCAACAAAATTTTGAATTTCAACTTGAATGAAATTGATAAATTACTTAAACCTTTCTAGTAGGGCTTGGGGTCTTCATTGGATGTGGTCTCTTTAAATATTTGTTGGTAGAACTTTTGGGAGGATGTTGTATTCTTCTTTTTCCCCCTTTTTATTGTTCTCATTGTCATCTAACTCTAAAACATAGTTTGACACATGATGCTTTAATTAGTTACTTATATCCTTTGGGTTCGTGGACCCATTATTAAAATTCTTCGGAGACATCACAAGTTGTTTGGGTTGCTTGATATTCAAGCATTATGCCTGAATAGACCTTTATGGTTAGGTATGACAACTTTTTTTTCTTTTTATAAGAAGCTATAGTAGTTGTCATCCTCCATAAATTTTTTAAAAAAAGAATGAATATATGAGAGACTTAAGGTTTGGACATACACAAACAAATTGTCAAGAATCAAATCATGTGTTTTCCAAAATAAGGTGCCAAATAATGGTTCCCTTTCAATCCAACAAGCCTTAAACTTGGAATTTTATAGGGTTCTTGTAAGTGAATGGAGGAAATGGTAAATCTCACCACACCTATGCATGTTGCATTTTTACACATCAAACATCTTGCAAAATTCTCACACATCAAGAAAGTTCAAACCACTAAGGTAGAAATAACATTAAACATTCAATATTACAACATCCCAATTGACATTTATGATGGAGACGAAACCCTTTTACTTTCAATGTGTGCATTTTACATATTATGAAAACCCCCACAAACCAAACACATTTCTTCTCACATTCTAAATACCACAAGACAACTTGTAATAACAATCAAAGATTTCTATCACCAAGTTTAAAGCCAATTTAATATTTTACTCACCCAATTATTTTCACATATAAGTACCTATTGAAGCTTGAATAATTTACTAACTCAATATGTTGATTTGAATTTCACTTAATGTTAAACTTTTGCATACCTTACCTTAGACTCAAAATGTTAGACCACATGTTAACAAATAAAAAAAGAACTTGTTAAAGAATCAAACATTGAAGAATGAAAAAAATTGAAAGCCAAAAACAATGAAAATAGGGGTTGTTTTACAACTCTATTGAAGCTTCATTGAGCCCCAAGTCTTTGATGATCCCTTGAAGATGAATAATATTCCAATTTCATGTTTCAAGGTATTAGTTAGAGCCATTTTTTTAATGGAACTTGAAAAAGCCAAGGTGATTTACAACACAAATGTTCACTCAATTATATGGGACCTTGAATAAACATAAAAAACTTGAGTGCAATAAGTATTGATAACACTACCTTCAACCAAGAGCTACTATGAACAAAAAATGCAAAAAACAATCTCATCACTATTAGAAAAACTCCATTTTGCAACTTCAATATGCAACTAAAAATTAATTGTAGATGATTATTACAATTAAATTTTCATTAGTTGCAAAAGTGAAATCATATTCAATATGTAGTTATAAATATGATCTAAGCATGACATTAACAAATGTTTCATGGATGGAATATACATTCAAATATATACTCCATCTTTTGACCATGTAATTATTTGTAACTACTTATCACTATTTGCAACTAAATACCACCAATTACACATTGTCATGTGTAGAGGCATATGTAAATTTAAATTACAAAAATTGAATAGTCTTTTTTCTATCATTTGTCCAAAATGGATAATTTAAGATTATTCCACATGGACCATTTGAATTTTGCCATGTGACCTAATGTGATTTTTTTTCAATGAAATTTAAAATTCAATTAAGGTAGGTAAGGTGTAAATAGGTAAGTTAATTTTAAAAAAAAATTAGGTTTAGCTTTTAGGGTCAATCCTTTTTATTGGTTCATCCCAAATAACATTTTAAAAAATGTTTTCAATTTTTCAAATATACCTCCTTATTACAAGGTTTACAAGGTTGAGATGAAGTACAAAATATATGGGATAAATTTTTCTAATCCATTAAATTTTTTTAATCCTATATGTGGTTTTTTTTTTCAATGTTGTAAACTATGTAATTGGATGTGCACATTAAACTTTCTAATCCCAAATTAAAAGAAGATTATTTTAAAATGACCACCTACTTACTTAGACCTTTTCTACCTATCTACTTACCCAATTAATCCACCCATGATTAAACCAAGCCTAAATTGTTTACCTAGTCAAGTTACTTACTTAACCTATTGACTTATCTTCCTAGCATACCAACCTAGTTAACATATGTTTTACTTGGCACATTCCTAACATTGTTTGACTACTATTTTCCAACTAGTGATTTTAGGATTTGAAATTTCCCTTTTTTGTGAATCACCTTGTCATGTTCTTGTCTCCAATTCTTGATTTATTTCATTTTTGCATAACAACATGTTTTGTAACTTGAACTAACTTGGATTCATAGTTGCAATGTTTTGTGATATGAAACTTGGATAAATTTCACAATCTTACTAGATTTTGTAATCTCTAGTTGCAATAAGTTGGTGGTTGAAACTTGGACTTGAAACTTAGATTTGTCACAATTTTATTTGCTTTTGTAATTTAGATTTGTAGTCACAACATAAGTCAAATAGAAGACCTTATTTGATCTAGTTAAATGTATAGTCATAAACTCAAAGTAAAAGTCATAAAAATGATTAAGTTTTCATCCATTATTGCATGGTAGTGAATATAGTTGACATGAACTCACTTTTCATCTTCTTCTCATCTAATCCTTCTTACTAGTTGTAAAATATAGTCACAATTGTGACTATAATGTTGGTTGTAGTTGAAACTATGATTAGGAGTATTTGCAATTGGGATACCGTGTAGGATTACTCCAATTTCTAGTTGCAACTAATAGTGATTGCAAGGTAGTTGCAAGGTCATGGGTTGGAATGGATGACATTTGGTGTAATGATTATTTTTTTCTTTCTTGTTTTGTAGATGTTTCCTTCAACAATATGCAATGTTCTTTTCAAATATTAGAACACATTTTAGTATTTAATTTATGTTCAATTTCTAAAAAATGTTGTTTCACATGTTTAATAAAAGTAGCTTTAAATTGTTTCACAAAAAACTTGCATTTTAGTTTTGAAGGGTTGCTATGTTTAACATTAATAGAAATGGATTTCGCCATATTCCAATCCATAGCCTTGTTGAGTAGCCATCCTTGCATAAAAATGTTAGGAAAAATAAATAAATAATTTGTAAACATTATTGTTCTTTGGGAAGACATTATAAAAAAATTTCTTGGTTTTAGAATGAAAATGAGCATTTTGAAAATTACAGTAGGTTGTAGATTAGTTTAATCACAAACTATAAATTTCTACTAGAAAATTAAATCTAGGATAAATCTTTAGAGGTACAAAAAAATAATGAAACAAGACTTTTAACCTAAAAAGGAAAAAGGAAAATGGGGATAACTTGCAAGTTGTTATTAATTTTGGAATGTTGACTAACCAAATTCCAAAATCTTGTTAAAACAACTAGAGAAAAAAGTCAAAGCCTTGTTAAAAACAATTATAGAAAAAAAAAGTCAAAATCTTGTTAAAAACAAAACAAAAGAAGTTAGAAATTCAATAAAACAATGAAGATACAAAAGACCCTTATCTTGATGACAAATGTAGGACAAAAACCTTTTGTAATGATAATCTAAAGAATATGACATAAAGAATTGAAGAGACTAAAACAATGATAAAAAATGAAAGAGAGAGAGAGAAAAAAGAGGAACAAATGAAAGAAAACAATGCCCCTTGAAAAAGCAAAGAACAAATGCCAAAGACAAAAATACATTAAAAAAAAGTGCAACAAAAGACTTTAATTTCCTTAAAGATGAAAGAACACAATGTCAAGACCAAAAGATAAGAAACCAAAAAGAAACAAAACAAAAAAAAGTCTTAAAGAGAAAGAAATTTACTAGATGCTTTTGATTGGTAAATTGTGAAGGACAACTGAAGTAAAAAACTAAAATAGGTTGCAACAAATTTGAAACTAAAGTGCTCAAAAATTAAATTAGTTGAAACCTTTTAGAAGTTTGAATTAGTGTTGCATGAGTATCATTGTAAAAACATACTTGTTAGATTTAGTTTTCATAAAAGCTTTGAAATAACCTTAAACCTAAATACTTGGCTAGTCTTTCGGAATTTAGAAAAAAAATCCAAAAAAAAGCAAGGTATCAAAGTTTTATCTTTTTTCTATAAAACAAATTCTGAAATTGTCAATTTTCATAAACTTGAAAATAGTCAGTTATCAAAGGTGGTTCTCATAAGTTGATTATAGGACTATTGTTTTAATCAAAAAAATCATTTTCATAATTGAGTCATAATGGGCATGTAATGGATGGTGCGTTATTAGGTGCATTGTGTTTATTCATTGTGGCTAAAATAAAAAAGGATTTATTGTCCTTGCTTGTTAAATTTGAGAAAGACTAAGGAAGAATGGGGTAATCAATTTGGGACCCACAACTTGATAAATGTTGACCAATGACTAGGTGTGTTCATGTAACAAGTATCTTAGTTAGACCTTAGACTCTAGACTTGGCCTAGAGTAAACCTTGATACCTTGACATAGGTAAAAATCTTTTACCCACCCATGTTTCATTATTTTTGAAAGGCATGGGTTGGATTTAGTTCTCAAGGCTAGTTCTCACACAAAAGAGAATAAATAGTCTAGATATTAGTTTAGATATTGAACATGATATCACCAAATTTGATACCTTGCAATGTTTTAAGACTAATTTGTGGGTCATACTAGGGTGATACCTAAGTCACTTTGTGATATTGGCCCAACATTGGTTCAAACCACTTTCAAACCAATATCAAAGCTTTGAACTAAAAAACTTTCATGCAATATAGGTAGCATGCTAGTAAGAACAACAAGCTTCAAAGTTCAAGAAAGCATAATGATTACATATGCAAGAAAAAAGATGAAAAAGGACCTTTGTCCCCATTTTAATTAAAACATTTTATTTATTTATTAGAAACCGACATAATGAAGCACATGTGGAGGCCAATGTGCCTCCATGTGGTATTTTTCTAATATTTCACTAGGTACTTAATTAGGTTTAAGGTTGTTGCAATCTAGAGAAGGTCTAGGCTAGGTTTAGTTTAGTGTTATTTTTTTGCCATTTTGTATGTTAGCCTTGAAAACACACAAAAAAAACATTTTCAGGCTTCAAGTCAGCATATTCTTTAATTTTTAGCTTCAAAATAAGTTTTCCAAGGATCTTTGACCTTACCAATAATTTTATTGCCTTTTTTTTGGTTCATGTATTGTGATGAAATACATGTGAGGTCTAGTTGGTTACAACATTGTGACATTGATTATATTCATGGAAATAACTATGGTCTTGTATTTGCTTTTAACAATACTTGTTAGTTTACTTTGTGTCCTTTCAACATGGCATATCAAAGAACAACATTCACATCTAAAAGTTTATGCAAAAGTCAATAGGCTAATTCATGATTTTCATATTTTGGGACAAACGTACAATCTTTGTATTATGACATTATTTTACAATGAAATGCAATGGATACCATATAATGATGTTTTATGTGTCAATTAAGACATAGATTTAAATATTGGAGACTTTCAATGTTAAAGGGTCCAAACATGTAAATTATATCACTCATGTTCCTTGTAACATAAATGGAAAGTAGCCATTGCGCAAACTTTGATTTATTGAATTGCAAAATATTATTTAGGAATTTGTTTAATATGAACATGCTCTACGACTTTGTTACAATTGTATGTAACAACCACATGTTTAAAGTAGTTATAAGTGAATTCATTGGAATATAGGCAAAGGTCACACAACTTATAAAGTAGGTTGCAAATAAATGAAATATTAGATTTTGCATTCAAATGTACTTGTGAACTTCCATCATTTTTCTTTTATCATTAAAATGCATCAAACTTCTAATGTAAAAGTATGAAAAACCACAATATTCACTAATCAATTTCATGCATGCTTGTTACTTACTTTTATTGTATTAATTTTTTTCAAATTTTGTATTCAACTAGCTATAAAGTCAATGGAGGCACAAATGTTTTCATAATGACACTTTAGAATGTTTTGAATTTACTTGAGCTTGCGTGTATTTTGAAAATTTGAAATTCATATTTAAAAATTGCATTTTAGGCAAGATGTTTTTTTGGTCTAATTTACCATGCTTTCACCCTAAAACATACTTGAAAAAATAGATAAATTATATTTTTAAATGTGAAAGTACAATGGGTGGACTTAAATAGGTATTGAAAATCTATTCCAAGAATTCATATTCAATGTATTTTGAGCTTTGTGAAATTGGGTTTCAAATAATTTTTAAAACAATGATGTTGAAATTAATATATTTTCCATGTCCTAATTCAAGATCCCTTAATTAAAACTTTTGAAAACACATATATTAAAAACTAGTTTTGAAAAAATCAATTTACATATTTGAATTGACTTTAATCATATTCAATGATTACTAGATATTTCTTTTAAATCTTTAAAGAAGAGGGGAACTTTTCTTACTTGATTTGTTCATCTTAAATGTTATGATACTTCAAGATGTAATGGTCCAAAGTTGTACACATGTTTTCCAACTCCATTGAAAGCAAAAAGTCCATAACCATTATTTTTTGGACTATGTCCTTGGATGCACCTTGCATTACAAAGTTCACCTTTGATTGAATATTGATATTTTTAATTTGATATTTTAAAAGTTGGTATGATTATAAATTTTAGTCTTTCATCTCATTTCCCCTAAATTTCTCAAATGCATTTAAGTTGTATACAACAAGACTTGTTTAACCTAAAAACAATTGCCATTATAACTTCCATTAAAATTCAATGTAATGTAATGTGCTTTCCCCATAAATAATATTGAAAAACACAACCTACCACACGAAAGGTGAGATGTAACATTAAGTGATCATAAAAGGGAAGATAAGTTTTCTTTTAATGAAACTAGGGTTTTTTTTTCAAATTCCTCAAGTAGGTGTATTGGCGAGGATCCTCAACATTGATTAGCAAAAAATGGTGACTATCTCGGTGGACTAATAGATCTTTTTTGGAATCTTATGTAGTTCTAGTGGCCTAATGGAACACACTATCTAAATTTGGTGGCTTCTAATTTTTTTTTTTGAGATATGGCAAATGTTTAAAAAAAATTCTAAGAAATCCCTTTGTTGAATTTGCCAACTTTTTTTTTGGTCACTAGGTGGCAAAAATTCACCACAAAAAAAACCCTGAATGTAACATGTCACTAATAGTAAAATATAAAATTCTACTGTGTCAACAAATGGCAATGCAACTAAATGTCAAATGTTAACCATCATATCCATGGAAAAAATGTTTCATGGATGACATTTAATAACCTACCTTTAAGTCATTAAACGTATATTAGGATATTATCATTCATATTAATTACGTAGTTTAATTAGTAGTGGTGCATCTTAAAGTTTTGTTTATTTAATTTGCTTATTTCTTTTGCAATGGCCCAATTTGATTGGTCCGTCATGACCACCCCACCCCCCCCAATGGCTATACTGTGTAAAGCCATGTATTATTTAATTGTATTTGTTTTACATTTAACATGGTTTTTCATTTTTACAAAGTATAAATAAATTGCATTTGTGCCATTTACACTTGCATGGATTGTAAGTTCTAAACCATATACATGTAGAACACTAGTTCAAATTTTATAATTTGTGCTAATTGTTGTGCATTTTGGGAATTTCTTGGTCATGGCAGTTTTCATGCTTGTGACAAAATGACAATTAAACTAAAAGTTCTCTAATCGGTTGGTGATTATGATGTTGATGCATTTATGAAAATTTTAATGACATTTTAAAAAATACCATTATATGAGAAATGACATTTTTTTTTGAGTGGTCTATTGATGGCTCCAATCCTAATCTTGGAATGAAAACATCTTATGGATTTCTTCAAGGATTGGAATTTGAAAAATGATGAAAAAAGGTACTTGACAATTAGCTGACCTTGTGAAGACACTTCTTGTACATGAAAATTGTATTGTGGCACCAAAGTGAATGGCAAAATTCTACATGACTTTGCTTCCCCAATATTTTGTTCCCTCCTTTTTTGGGGTCACAATACATGAATTAAAACCTTTCACAAGGTTTGGGGAAAGTTAAAATCTACATATCTCCACATACATCTGGAACACAACTTGCAATGAAAAGAAAGTGGATGACATACTTTCCATCCATAGAGTATCATCCATTGCTGAACACTGAAACAATGTTTTTGGGTGAGGAAAACATTCAACCAACCATAGATACTAGCAAGATCTCCATCCAAATTGAACCATACTCTTAATGTAAACAATGCTCTGCACAAGTTTAGCTAAGGTAAATCATTAGTTAGCCAATCCACTGAAAATTGGCAAATGTATTGGCTTTTTATCATTGCTTTTTGTGCAATGGGTTTATCACAGATTTAGGGTTTAAAGGTGCATCCTTATCAACCCTTATGAATGCACTTTTAGACAACAATTGGCGAATAAGTTACATTGACATGTATCTGCAAGTTGATTGGCTAAATGAAGTTGGCGAAAGCCCTTCATGTTGTTTATGTTTAAAGTTTGGCAACTATTCTAAAGAGACCCACCAAAGAAACTACTATAGTTTGTGGGCTTGGTCATGTTGCAATAATGTTTTTATCAAATGCTTTGAAGCATGTTGCACGAGCATGGTTGCAATGTCACATGTACTTGCATAGCAACAAGAATAAATCAACAAGCTTTCCTAAAGTGAAGTGCAAGAGAATCAAATGACATGCTTGATCTAGTTCAATTCAATGTATGTGGCCATATGAAGATCCCTTCCCAAGGTGGGTGACTCGTAATACTTTACCCTTTCATAGACCATTTTTCAGAATACTACTAATGTTTTCCATCTTAAAGATAAAATAGGAAATTTTTACATTTAGTTCCAAAATAATTTGTTTGTGGGTGCAAAGACAAACCAATAAAGTGATCAAAATACTCCTATCATCAAAGGGGGATGGCTCCTATTAAATTAGTCATGTGGTCAAAAATCATGGCATGTTTTCGTAAGTTTAGAATTTGTTACACATAATAATAAAATGAAAGAATTGAACAATTGTTGAACGCACATATTTTACTTTGCCAAGTTAGCTTGTTGCAAAGAATTACACCTACTCCTCAAGAATGGGACAGATCTAGGTGTAAGATTCCGCCTACACTCAGCAAGTAGGTGTAAGGACCGTGGCCCTCCTATGCCTTGTGATTTACATATGTTTAGGTTCACGACAACTTTTGTATGGTGCTTTTATGGTGGGTAAAGCCGCTTTATGATGGGTGAAGCCCGAGTGCGGGGTGAATTGTTCCCAAAATGCGGGGCCCAAGCATTTTGGGAATATAGCCTTGTCTTTTACCCCTTATTTGAGAATCCAACCCCCCTTCCCCATCCCCACACCCTGAGGTTTTACCCTCCACATAAACACAACCTCAAACATTTGAATATTATTGGATCTAAAGCAACACCATGTTCTTTGGTTAAGTGGGATCCCCATCCCCCATTAAAATATTTGAAAGGAGAAAGTGGTATTTTAATTGGGTAGGGTATTATTTTGTATGATTGCAATTTGGTGTCAACTGTGTCTAGACAGGGTTACAAAACAATCTGCCAATTCAGACCATTCTGATGTATAATCTGCCTAATGATGCGGGAGAACAGCTGGTTATGGGACTCATGAACAGGCTGCTTGAGGAATCTGCTCTTTGAGCGGATATTCCTTTCATCAATTATTGGTTGTCATCCTGCAGTGCAGTCCCATTGGGGCTACACATTATGAATCATATTGTCTGTCACCCTGCATAATTTTAGGGTTTATGTAGAGCAAAAATCCATTCTGCTAATGGAGTTCAGAAAATGATGCAAAAAATGTAAGAACAACTTTGAGGACATCATTGCTATTTGTGGGTATGGGATGATGAGCTAAGTCAGGAATGGCACCAAAATTATGTGGATATGATGATGGGCAGCATTAGCCAGATTCGAGCTTCTCAAGCTCCATGATGTTTTTGCTGGATTCAAGGCTGCCAAGCTCCATTTAGTTGCAGACTTGCATGGTAGTCTATGTACAAATTCTGTGAACCTCTGAAAGCTCTTGGTGCTCTTCTACTTGTTTTATATTGCAAAAATCTGGTCACCTTACTGCATGGATATCAATAATGTCTGAACACTACTATGATCTGCAATCCAATGCTCTCTGCACGAGATTACTGTAAAAAACCATGAACAAAGTCTGGCATTGGCATTTGAGAAACTAATGCTTTACATCTTGATTGTCTTTTAACCTGCTGCATTTCTTGTTTTGAGCCACTTCACAATACAATGATAGAGATGGGTGGTTCTGCAGGGCGAGCATTTTTCCAGATGATGGTTTGAGGAGTTGGCACAAAAAGGCTAGAAGATGGCCAAGGTTAGGGTTTGGAGCACAATTTAGAGTAATGCCTGCTTCTCTGCATGTTTTCACAAGATACCTACAAACAATCATGATAGTAAAATGTGGCATTCTGGCTTGATAGCTGAACATGAAAATGAATGAAGTAGATCTTCAAGAAGAGCTAGAAAAATGGAGCGAGAACTTTGAAGCATTGCATGATATACAATAACATCTCATGATTTTTGTCTGTGAGACAAGATGTACTTCAGTAGTACTATTGTGAGATAAGATGGACTATGTTGGAGAGTATGCTGTTGCCATACCAATCTGGCTACTGGGGGTGGTCTGGACCTCTTGAATAATGCAAAAGCATAGACTTCTTTCTTGCAATGGTAATGTGTGTTACAAGTCTGCTTACTAGACTATCTTGCTAGATGACAATTTGCACAAAAAAGCTTTATTAGTAATAAACATGTTGCCAGCAACTTTGCAGAAGATTTCCTTAGTTTTGTACAAATATATCCCCTCACTCTGGGAAGTTCCGACTCACATGGCATGTATTATATATGGAATTACAGAATTCCTTACCACAACACACATATATACTCTACATAGTACAGCACACTACAGTTACATATGAGATCTCAAAGTGTTTCTATGGATTCTAGAGATCTATCTCCTCAGGTTGTCTGCCTGCACTTTTCATAATAACAGGAGAAACAGACACATATATACGCATGCAGGTTCCTGGGAGCAGGACCAAGTCCTGTGCTAGACTTCCTCAAGAAACAACATCATGATCCATGGTGGTGTCAAAACCCTTTTGCCCCAATAGTATTAGCAAAGTTACATATTTGCTCCGAGTCATTCTGATCTGAATATAATATGAAAGATGATGATGTGGGAATATGGTGCTTGGAGTATGTTGCTATTGTACAAAAAGCAATATGAGAAAAGAAGAAGACTTCCGGTGATATAAACTCAGATCTATGCTGTGGCTGATGAACTTGGCATAATCTCATCATCTCTAGACTTTGTGAATAAAGAAGAAGCTGGAAGAAACAGTATCATCAAACCCCCCACATTGAGAAGACTGTCCATACTTCGCCCAACTTTGTCTCTCCTGGAACTTCTGACATGGGTCTGATGAGTCAGTCCTTAGGAAACTTGTGCCATGTGAAGTTGCATGTGGTGGTGGTGGACACAGAAGAAAGAACTGTGATCATCTACATCATTGAAAGCTTCAAGTCTAATGGCATCATCGGATATCGAGCAGATATTATAACTGAAGTCATGGTAGTAGTAACCAGGGGGCTCAACATGAGCACCAGCAGCTTCTTGGCTAGTTGGATATCAACTGGCCATGATCTCCACAATCTTGATGATAATCCATAGTTTGTAGTGGAGAAAACACTAGAGAGAAATCACAGTAGTCACTGAAATTGGGAGAGAGAGGTGTGATCTCGGCTGCTGCATGATTCTGAGTGCTGTCCAACAACTTCTCCAGAAAAGCATGATCTAGATCTTCCTCCTCCTCCTCCTCCTCCTCCACTTCCACTTCCAAACCAGCAGCCGTAATTGCAGCAGGACCTCCTCCAGTGTCGTTAGACACTGGCTGAGCAGTAAAGAGGTTGCTGGGGCTAGCTGCTGCAAGTACTCCTGCCACATCATCTGATATAGGCCCGAAATTATTGCAGCTCGAAGCTGCTGCAGAATTAGCCATGCAATCAGCTCCTTCAGGAGCAACTGTTGTCACAGTTGAATCTTCTGCTATGCCAGCAGCAGCAACTGTGGTAGCAGTGGAATCTTCTTCTGCTATAGCAGCAGCTGTTGTTGCAGTGGAATCTGCTGCTATTGCAGCAGCAGCAGGTGTGGCAGAAGCATGATCCATGGCAGCTGTGGAAGAAGTGTCGAGAGCCGATGCATCAGAAACTTTGGGGAGAAAGTTCAAGTGCGCTTTGGGTCCACGCATCTTGAGAGCTGCAGTATCATAAGCGGCTGCAGCTTCTTCGGCGGTGTCGAACGTCCCCAGCCACAACCTGGCGCCTTGTCGAGCGGAGTCTCGGATCTCTGCAGCGAATTTTCCCCATGGCCGTTGCCTCACGCCTCTGTAGCGCGACCTCCACAGCGGATCTTTTGGCGGCACTGCTGCTGCTGCTGTGCTTGATGAGAGATTCTGAATCTCCTCTTCCGCAATATACTGACGCACCGGCGGCGGTTGTTGTGACTCTGACAGTTTCTGCATCAACCACATGGCAGTAGCTTCAGGAAAAGCACTAGGTCTAGCAGAGCGGTACTGACTGCGAGGAGGAGGAGCTGCAGGTTTTGCAGCCGTTTCTGCCGCAGTAACAACTCCTGCTCCTCCTTTCAAAGCTTGCAAGAGCTCATCTTCCGGCCGGCTGTGATGAGGATGATGATCATCGACGGCATCGTTAGCATTCTCCAAGGTACCCGAAGTCGCTGTCGACCATGACCATGAGCTTTCTGAATCCCATGGATACCTGGACTCCTGCTGCTGCTGCTGCAGCAGATGGCTCGTGACTACCGAAGGTCCAGTTTTGGGCTGCAAGCTCTCGTACTTGGAAGCTTGGAGGAGCTGATCTGAGGCGCAGCTTGGAGAAGAGAATCCAGCTGCTGCCACTGCTGCTGGATCTAGATCTCGCTGCTGCTGATCATTAAAAGCTTTCCGGTAAGCTGCATCAGGATGATCGTCAAAGCAACCAGGATGATGTTTTGCATCAACCATGACCTCTGCTGCTGCTTCTTGGTTGTCTTGGTCGTCAACGACAAACCAATCCGAGAATCCATCATCATCCTTGGAGCCTGCAGTAGTAGTCTTCAGAAGCTCGGTCGATGAAGAAGAGATTTTCTCAGACGATCCGTCTGATAACTCAGATGCAGAGAAGTTGGCGGCGGCTGCAGCAGCAGTAGTTAGATTTGTTTTCTGGAGTTGGAGCTGCTCCGTCTTTTGCTTCATTACATCGCCGAATTTCTCTCGAAAGCATTCCGCAAAATTTTCTCCCAGACTGTGACGAAGCTTTCTGGCGATAAGCCACGCCTTTTGCGACTTCCTCCGTGGCTCGGTGATTTCCGTGGCGAAATCATCCGGTCTGAATCTCTTCAACCCGGAGCGCCTGTCCTGCAGTAGCAGCTGCTGCGGCCCGGCCGGCTTCCCCAAACTGGAAACATCGGACTGCGGCCGCGAACTGCAGCCGATATCACCACCGCCACCACTGCTACCGCCGCTAATAGTACTACTCAGATCAGGACTTACTACAAACTGCTGCTGGTTCTGGAACGCGTTACCTGCGAGGGTTGTAATTAAGCGGCCGCTAGGATTCTGCTCCGCGGAAACAGACAGAAACGAGTCAGAAGACTTGTGTAATTTCAGACTTGTTGTGCAGTCGGCTGCTGCTGCTGCTGCTCCTCCGGGGAGTCCTCTCGCAAGAGCTTCAAATGGGTCAACGCCCAACAAGCGATCTTGCAACCCTTTCACTGCAACGTCCTTTGATCTTCTTTCGCTGGTGGATGATCTCCAGCAGCTGCTACTGCTACTAAACGCATCTGCAGCTTTGAGTACAGTTGAAGGGGACAAACAGCTGGTCCGACTTCGTGTCGAAGTTCCTCCGAAAAAGTTCATGGTGGTCTCGATCGGCGACGACCCACACCAACAAACAAAACACACACACACACACACACACAAACCAACACACACAACAAACGAAACCAAAGAAATCACATGAGTACTAAATTTTTACATCAAAAGTTGGGTTTCTAAAAGATTGACTCTTGTTGTTGTTCCTCTTCTAGTAGGAGTCACTTCTCCTTGTCTACTCTCTCTTCATCAGCTTCACCGACCGAGGGTTCCCACATCTTTCGGACAGTGGCGGCCACCATCTCCAACCCCACCACGTTCTACTCCGAATTCTCACCTTCTCTCTAGTCCGCACGCACGCACTCTCTCCCTCTCTCTCTCTCTCTCTTTGCGACTTCCAAAATAGTCGTCCATAGGTACACTAAATCTGCCCCGCCCCCAAAATACTTTACTTCACCAAAATTTCTTATGGGTTTACTTAAGGAGTCAAGGGCAGGGTTTTTTTTAAAAATAAAAATAAAAATAATTCTTTCCAATTTTGTGATGTAGCCAAAACACTGACATTTTGGGCCTCTAGAAAGAGTTTATTTATTTATTTATTGAGTTTTTGGTTGTGGTTAATCATGTGGGTGTGTACCAATACTGTTCATGGCCATAACTGACCTACAAGGGGGGTGGCTGTTGTTGTTGCTTCAATTCAATACCCCATTGTTTTGGGCTTAATTCAGGTGGAGAGTTAAGAGGAGTGTTTGGATGGTATGGACAATTTAACATACCAGCCTGGTCTGAAACTATGTTTTTATTTATTTATTTATTTATTTATATATAATAAAATTTTGGCTCTTTTCTCCAACACCATGCTCTTTGAAGTATTGGGTCCACGACTGATTTTTGGCTGATGTGAAGCAGTTATGTATCAGAACTGGTACAAGGTTGGTATTACCTCAGGTCCTTACTGGGCTCATATAGCTACAAAACTGGTATTGCCTCAGCTGATACCAGGACTGGTAGAGTCCTTGTTACCATTATGGATACCAGGCATAGGCCTAGTATATACGAGACCAGTACTGGTTGAAACTTGAAACCAGTGTTGGGCGGGTGCCAAAGTTGGAACTCTGCTGTATACCAGTGTTGGGCAGGTTGGTAACAGGTTGGAACCCTGGTGTATAGAACCCTGGTACTCATCATGGTATCAAAGAACTGACTACACCAGTACGACCTGAGGCAATAGCAGGGACTTGTGTACCGATGATACCTGCTTGGTATGGACATGAAGTATGGTGTTTTATTTTCAAAACAAAATGTGATGGAACTGAGGTTGTGATTCATCTTAGAAGCTGGTTTAGCCAAATTTGGCTATTAACCAAATATGAAAGGAAAAAATTAAACATCCTTATGTATTTTCTACTATCTATTTGAACCATGTATAGAAATCTGACAATTTTTTAAAAATTGTTTTCCAATGTAGGTGAAATTACCATTGAATTTGTGACATAAAATTTTGCACAAAAGAAAGAGGCTCACTAAGTAGTATCAGTCTCATACCGATACCTGCCTACCAAGGAGCCAAGGTAGTACCAAGCTTTGTACCAGGGTTATACCAATCTCAATGTCAAAGTGTGTACCTTCCTCACACCAGCCAACAATCAGCCTTCAAACCTAATAATACAGGGACCAGGCTTGTATGAATTCTTTGAAAAAAGAAATGTTCCAATCAGTGTTGGCTGGTTATAGCTATTTTTTAATAACCACTGTGCAGGTTATTTTTTTGAAATTTCTTTTGGGACCACACAGGTTATGAGTATCAATATTTTTAAAATTTGGGATAATAACTTTCAGTTGTGCATAATGGTAGATTATTGAATAACCAGTTGAGAATCACCCATTAACCTGTTGGTTATACACTGGTTATAGGGTTTTTTAAATATTAGTGTGATTTTCTATTTTTAATTTTTGTATTAGTGATTATTAGATTTTGAAAATTCAATATTAACCAGTTATAAAATTAAAAAAAACAAGAACTGGCTTATGGATTATTAGTAACCAGCTTGATAACAGGGTCAAAACTCAACACTCATCCAATATCAGTACAAGTATTTCCTATGTAATTTTTAACAAATTTAATACGAGTGTCAGGCTGGTATGAATTTTTAAAAGGAGGTCCCCTTTTTCTCAAAAATAATTGCCCAAAATGTTCTCATTTTTGAGAATTGTGTCGCCACAAGTCTGTCTACTGCGTACAGTTTTCATGATCCTGTACAAAAGTGTCACCTGTTAAGGCGAAATCTGTATAAATCTGTCTGGGGATACTCGCCCAAAATTCTGATTGATACCTATTGGGACAAAGAGAGAGAAAGAGTCAAACACATATGGGGTTGAAACTTATTAAGTGTCCCACACAAATGAGTTGTTTGTTACATGACTTCTGACAAATAACTGCATTTGGAGTTTTGGGTTTGAAAACCCTGGGTGGGGTGTGTTGTGTCCAATGGTGTGAAGAAGGCAAAGGATGTGTGCACACAAGTTGTATAGTAGGTCAATGAACTAACATTGTGACAACAAGAAAGAAAGTTTCAGAACACTAATAACAACATACATATGATTAAGCCCATGTCTATTCAGGCTACTCTTTGGAAATTACATTACCCATATTACGAGTACACCATAATCATACTTGGGAGCGATCCAGCACTAAATCGCTTACCACCAATTCAAACTTTAAAGGGTCACAAGTCACTACTAACTAGGCAAATTCTTCACATATAAATGTACTCATGAAACTCAGGGGGTTATGAAACCCTAAATTATAAACTCTGAGTTTCATGAGTATGTACATTTATAAACTCGTAAATTATGAAACCCTAAATTGTGATTTGATTATAAATTATAACGTAAACTTTAAGTTGACAAGGGCACCATGTTGTAAGGTAGTGAGATTGTTGGTCATCTTCTTATTTTAAAGCAAAGCCTTTTAGTTCCATGAACATAGCCTAACTTACCTGGAAGTGATAAAATGAACGATGTACAATTCTACGAAGTTGGCCAAAAAATAAAAGCGTATGTTGAGAAGAAAGAGGAACAAGTACACATACACTTTCCATCTATTGTTCATGTCCCTTTCTTCAAATGGAATTCTTGAAAAGGCTCTTGCAACTTGCAAGTTCCCATGATAATCCCATCTGCTCAAAAAGTAGATGTATTAAAGGTACAAGTACTTCAAAGTTGGTAGCCCACTTGAGCCTTCCATGTGTCCAAGTTGAAGTTACTTCATGAAGACAAGAAACAAGAATCATAGATGTGATGCACAAATGGTTGATTTTATGTGAGGATTTTGTTCTCTTGATTATGTGTTGAAAGGCTTGTGCTAAACAAAACATAAAACAAGTCTCTCTACATACATGCATCAAGTCTCTCAACCCATACTTCTGTCTTTCCCCCACATTTCAAAATCCTTTTGAATAAAATAAGGTTGTTTAATAATTTTTGGTCTCTTCCCGTACATGCATCAATTTTATTCCTAAAGTTGTTATTCACATCCGTAGACAATTTTTATTTATTCATTTCTTTTCAGGATTCCTGGGTGAGAAATAAGGCATCCGTATTCTAAAATTCCTGTGGTTTTCTAGAACGTCCAAACCATTTTATATTTATCTATTCATTTGCCCAAAGTTTCCAACAATATTTTTCTCATTACCCGTTTCTACGCCTCCCAAATACTAATTTTCTTTTCCCTATATGTATGAACTGGAGCATTTCCAGTTACGATTCCTTTCCCATGGAATTATTATATATATATATCTACTATATAATAAGGTAATGACCAGTACTTGTATGACAAATCACCCATCCCCCCATGTGAAGTAGGACACACACCGAGCGCAGCCGGCAGATGATGGCATGCTTACGAGTTCATCAACCTACGGTCTTCAAATTTTCAGAGACTTCACTTTGATGGCATGCACAAGATGAAATACTAAAGTGGGAAGATATGAAGCCAATGTCATCACCTACTAAGGCATCTAGGTTTCGAACATTAATAAATTCCTAGTGTTTTTTCTCCGTAACCCTCCCTCTTTCCCATAAAACATGGATATGCTAAAATTGCAAGGCTCATAAAATTGCAAGGCTCATTGAAGTTGAACCTAGTGTCAGCTTCTCCATGGTTTTACCTAGACAGCTTCCCGACAAGGATTGGGGGTGGGTAGGTTTTTGTGGGGGAGGGAGGAAACCATAGGAATCAAATGGCCTTGGGGTTAGTATCTGAAATGGGGAAATATCTGGGTTGAAATGTATTTAAAAGTAGTGATTTGCGGACACAACGTCATATATGTGCCCATATTTCGTATAAAGTAAAGCATCGAAGGTGGGGCATGCCCAAAATGATGACCCTAGGATGAGGCAGTACCTGAATCCAGCAGGCCACTATGGTGATCATACTCCACCCCTGCGCATTGGAGAATGTTAACCCCCTCAACGAAAGGGCAGTGGAAATTTACACTGAAAAGCCACCCGTATTGGGCCTCTATGAGGTTTAGGGGTTAATAAAGTTATCTATAAAGTCAGGTGATCAAGGGGCAAGACCGGCCAGTTTCGGCATAATAAGGCATCAAATGCCTAACTGGGAATGAAATTTTACAAAACAAAATAACTGGGACCTAAACTAGTTTTTCCACCAATTTTGGTGGTAAACTGAGTTTCATTCCCTCTTTCCTCTTTTCCTAGGCGCCTCCACTGCTGCTACATATATTTTCACTGCTCCTACCAGTGTTTTTATTTTGGCAAATTATTGTCATTTTTCTACATTTAAAAATCTGTGGCTACCTTAGAAAATGAAAAAAATGGAAAAAAACAAATTTCACCACAATATGAACGTGGACGGATGAGGATGGGCTGAAAAGCATCAAGGGATGGTTTGGATTTGCCAATCTAAACCCTAAAGTTTTTATTGTTGTTGCCAAGATGCAACAATGATGACTGTCAATATTGCCTTATAACTCTCCTAAACCCTAACTCCTAGCCTGTTCACAAAGATGCAAGCACTTGTCTCGCCAAAGTCTTGTGATGGTTGTGTATGTGAGCTTGCTAAAGCTTTCTTCTCCTCCTTTCTACTCATTGCCAAGAAGCTCCTATTTCTATTTTTTGTCACCCAATTGGCGGTGCATTTGTAGTAGCTTCTAGTTGCCAACTACATTTTCAATGTTTGGAAGTTCCAACTTATGTTTTGAATGCTTGTCTTCATGCAAGTTTTCAAGTGACAATGACTTTTGCATTAGTGTGTTGTTAGTGGGAGCTCCACGAATTCATGATCTTCCATCACAATGAACATGCATTGAAGTTCTTCTTCATTTTTGCAAACGCCACAATTGCTAGGGAATACAAATTCAATTACTATTGTAGGTTTTGTTTGCTTTCTATGTTTTACAATTTTTCAAATCTTCGAAGATCTTGTGAATCTTTTATGTATGAAAACATTGCTAGGGATTTTGTGCAATTTTACACTATTGTAAGAGTATCCATGACAACATGTTCAATCTCCTAGCAAATTTTTTAAGAGCTACATAATCTAGCCATTTCCCTTTGAATTCCATATTTTTACTATCTACTCCAATGGTGTTTTATGAGTTAGTGTTGGTGTTACTTTTTCAATGAATATTTTTGCTTCAATGGTGTAGGTGCTTTATGTTTCTTTGTTGGCCTTTTTTTTTTTTTATTTTTATAAACCTTTTTGCCTCAATAAACCCTTTCTACTTCAATGGTTCATAAAAGGGTTTTGTTGGTGTTCTTTTCTACTTTTAGTGTTGTTTTCAGTGAACCTTTCTATTTCAGTGCCCTTATTTCCTTCAATGAACCTTTCAACATTTATGCTTCAATAAACCTTTCTACTTTAGTGGTCCAGTGTGGTGCTTTAAGGTTTTGTGTTCATTTTCTTTTCTACTTTGTCTTTAGTGAGCTTGTATGTTTTAGTGCCCCTATTTGCTTTGATGAGGTTTTCTACCTTTTTGCCTTTGTAAACCTTTCTGTTTCAATGGTTTGTGATCTTTTAAGGTTCTCTATTGTTTTTTTTTCTACTTTCATGTTGTCCTTAGTGAACTTTATGTTTTAATGACCTTTTTTGCTTCAAACAACCTTTCTACCTTTTTGCTTAATGAGCCTCTTTAATTCAATGGACTATTGTAGTCTATGTTTTGTGTTGGTATTTTTTTCTATTATCAATGTTATGATTTTTCTATGAACCTTTATACTTCAGTGAACATTTATGCTTCAATGAACCTTTTTACTTTAATGGTGTTTTGGTGGTAACCAGTGTTTTTATAACAATTCGTCCTACTGTTTGTTATATTCAATGTTACTATCTTCTTAAGTGGGGTTATTTTTAATGGTGTTCTCTTTTGCAAACTTGGTACATTATCTTTTTCAATGCAACTATCTTTACTACATTACTATCTTTAGTGATCTATTGTGCTCTCTTGGCATGATGCCACCATTGTATTGTTATTTATTTACAAATTTAAGTACTTCTTTTCCTCCAAGAATTTTGAAGTAGGTGGGCCTCTTGTCATTCATACCAATGACAAAACAACTTCATATCATGGTTGTGTTCTTCCATCTTCGTCCTTTAATTTCTAGTTGTGGTTCTAATCCTTCCAATGCAAATCACATTGAAAATGTACCCATGTTTTTGAGTGGGTCTTCCCCAAGTGCTAAAAATGATAAGCCCATCCAACCCAAGGTAGGCATCAAAAAGAAAAACTATGATGCAACAAGAAAGTTCCAAGAAAAATGGGCTTCCAAACTCCCATGGGGAAAAATGTTTCTAGGGGAAGATAGAAGCTTGCACATTGTCAAATGTAGGGTTTGAGGTAGAAGGGAAAAACAAAATATTTGTTACTAAGTGAAATTCCTTTTATAAGCAAACAAATCATCAGAAAGTTGTGAGGAATATGGGGTCTAATGTGAAAAAAGGGAATTGGTTTTACTCCAAGGTTTGTAAGCATGCCAAGAATTGGAAAACACATGTATCTTGTACTTGAAAGACTATTGATGCCCAATTGGCACATGGAGTGGTAGGAGAGAAAGTTCAGAAAGTTGTTCAATTTTCCTCTATGTTTCATTTGCTACAACAATGTTGTCGAATGCTAGAATATGAATCCTTAAGGCTATTGTTTGAATTTTTGGAAATGCCCAAAAACAACAAAAACCATTAGACTGATAGTTTTGGTTAGACCATGGCAAAACTCATGCACCAAGCAGTGATGAGGGCCATTAAGGTTGTAGTTCAAGTTGCACATTATGTTGTTTTAAGCTTTGATGAAGTCTCCACAATTAACAACCAATCATGGATGTCTATACACTACTATGTGGTGTAGAATTGGGTAAGGATTCCCATTTTAATATTTTTGGGTATGGTGGTTATAGGTTTAGGGAGTGATAACCTAATTAAGGTTATTATGGAAATTCTGATCATAGGTGGAGCTTTGCCACAAAACTAGATTGCCCAAAAGCTTATTTGTTTTGGGGTAGATGGTGTTAATATTTTTCAAAGGACAAGGATTAGTGTCACAAAACAAATCCATGGTAGTTATGTTTCCAACTTTTTGGGGATCCATTGCATGGCCTATCATACAAACTTAGCAATGCAAACCTTCTCAAGTTTGTTTTTGGTGATTCATCTTGAACATTTGTTACAAACCCTGCACAGTTATTTCACTTTCACCAAAAAGACATCTAAAGTTTACAAAGCTGGTTGAGATGTTGGAAATGAAAGGAATAAGATTTTTCGAAATGTAAAAACAAGGTGGATCGCAATGCTAAGCTTTGCCAAAAGGGTGATGGCAAAATATAGAACACTCTTGGTGAAAATGGTGTTAGATAGCTTTACAAACTAGCATTGAGCCAAACAAAATTATGAACATCTATGTGACTCTCAGATCTAATTGGGACTTGCCTGTATCCTGCCACTACTAGAATTTGTGCATGCTTTGATTAAATTTGCACAAATACGGGATGTGTTTGTGTGTGACCTTATGTCTGCTATCAAGGTCTGCCAAGGTGATTTATGTAACATGTATTTGGAACAAAGTTCCAATTTCATCACAAATACTTTTTGGGTATTCAAGTCCTTGCTTGAATGTAAGCATGGAAACATCCACATGAAGTGGATACTTGATTTTAATTTTGGACTCCAACGTTTGGCCTTTAAAGTAAATGGCCAACACATATGGGTAGTGCACTGTGATTTAGAGACTATGACACCTATATTTGTCAGTGAATTTATATTTGTTGTTGTGAAATCATTGGTGAAGAACCAATGCAAAGGTAAATTCTTAAAGCTTTCTCTTTTGGCTTGTTTGATTTTTTTTTTCAATTTGTTAATTTTTGTTTTATCTTCACACTTTTGCAGGGGTTGTCGGAAGCATGGCTACAAGTTTGGTTGTCTAGGGTAGTTGTGCAATGTGGATGCTTTGGCAGGGGCCGCAAAAACATTGGTTGAAGAATTAGAAACTAAGTTTCCAACCCATGGCGTCATGTATGCTCTTGGGATTGTGTATCCCCAGTATTGGCTACAAGCATATTGTGAGACATTTTTCACAAAACACCTTGTTGTAATCAAAACAACTTTATATTCTAGCAAAACATAGTTGTTGGATGGGGTGGAAACCTTTGTGCATGAGGTCCTCAATGCAAGTACCTTGATAGACAGCAAGGCATGTTCAAGTTGACAATTAAGTTGAATGCAATTGCATGCATGGCTCCACTTTTGACACCAATCTTTTAACTAGAATGTGGCATTTGGTGACAACATTTCAGTTTTTTCTTTGTAGTTTCCCAAACTATGTAAAACTAGCTGAAATGGCCATGGTGCAAATAGTGGTTAATGTGGAAGATGAGCACTGCTTTTCTACGTTGGTTTTCATGAAATCAAAGCTTCGTAATAAGCTAACTACCCATTTGCCCCTTGTTATTCAGATGTTTGCACAATGGTTTTACACTTTGCAAAATTTCCCGTATGTAGAGTGTATTGAACAATGGCAAATAGCACAACACCGCTACTGCTATCATGGTTAGGGTGGACTGTATTTTGTGGAGTTGCTAGCCTTGTTTTTGCAAAGGCAGGACTTGTTACCTATGTTTCTGCAAAGGTAGATTCTTTTTGACCCATGGTGTGCTTTTTTATTTGTTGAATGTAATGGTTGTTTTAGAAGCCAACTAAATTTCTAGACTCCAATCACACTGGTTTCTCTCCTTGCATGACTTCTTTAGTTCTTCTTGTAGTTGCCAAATTTTGTCAATAACAATACAAACATTGTCATAAAAACTCCAACTACATTTGATCAATAGCCTGAAAACTCTGTATGCATTCCAAAACTAGTCAGCTTTTTCCACTCAACAATTTTGAAAAATGTCAAATAATTCACCTAATAAATTGAAGTGGCAGCCAAGTTTTTGTAAAGAATCTGCTAGTTGTGGCCACAGAGAGCTAGTACAACACCTTGCTACTAGCCAGAGCAGCACCAACTGCACTTTAGAGGTGACCCCACTGGCTACATTGCAAAAATGAAAAGAAAAACACTGGCTCTCACCTGCACAACTAATATAGTTACTCTCAAACCTTGTGCATTAAATGTTGAGTATCAACATTTTATACTCAGATTTAGTACAATTTCTTTATTTTGCAGATACCACGAAAAGAGGGGATAGGAGGTGAAATCAGAGGGGATAAGCCTTACCGGGTGAAAGAGAGGGTGACTTTATGGATAACTTTAATGGGTCACTCTTATCATAAGCCTAAAAGTATGGAGATATGGAAGTGGTAAGAGTACCAAAGATCTAATGTGTACTATTTTGTACAAGGGGTCTTAGGTTTATAAGTAGGTGTAACATCACTCCCACTACTCCAAGATTGGGTTTCAGTTCAACGGCCCTAATGATGGTCTTTAAAAGTGAACTAGGTCATCCTAGTTCATTATTTCATTGTGTCATTTTATCTAGGTCCCCACCTCCTTGTGTCATTTGTCCTTGTTCTTTATTAACTTGTTCCTTGTTAATTCTTTATTAAGAATTAAATTAACCACATCTCAACCTAAGTAAAAATTTCTACGGCCCACCCCCGCCCATAGTTATTTGAATTTAATAATAGACGGACAAAGCTTCAAAAGCTAGATATTTCCAGCCATATAGGAAAGAAGCCGTTAATCACCCCCAAGATCAGCACAAATATTTGACCTATCCATCACTCATATGCTTTGTTGGACGGACCTAGCATTGAATTTAAAGAGTGTGAAACAACCCTTTTTTTATTTTCTTTTTTTTTGGGTGAAACTTCACATATACCCACCAGAGAACAGATTTCTGTATTCCAATATTTCATTTTATTTTTTTCCCCCTAAAAACAAATACTCATCAGATATTGAGGGGAAAGTTCTGAAATTGCCAAAGGGCGACAGTCGACCAGCACCCACCAACACACCATCCACTGGATGCCCCTCATTACTCAGTTGTGAATGAACCTCAACTGAGTTAATACCATTGTCTACTACGGTCAGTTTCAACATTGAGAAAACGAATAATTAAATTTTTTGAAAAAAATTAATTTGTATTCAAAATTTGAAATTATTGAATTTTCCGTGATCTATTATGATATTGTCACATGAGTAATAAAATTATTCAGAGTGTAGCCTATGATAATTAGGATGATTTTTCAACATGTCAAGTTCATATTTTCACAAAAATTCATTTCACTATTTTGAGGATTATTTAATGAAGAAAACCTTACCCTAAACCTTAGGGTAAGGTATTTGGTTTCACCTTGGTGCTGAATATGTATACTTAGTACAACTAATCAAAACAAGCATTTTTGCGGTAGTGAAAGCCCCAGGTCGAGGGCTTCACTGGAATAAGGGCCCACACAAGGCTAAGTCAAGCATGGTCCCAATTTTGGTACGGCCTGTAACTGATGGCTTTATAAAAATCCGTATTATTTTTATTTAAACTTTTTTTTTTCCTACGATACCTGGAGGCAAGTCATAGGGTATCATGAGGAAAAAAATTGAAAGAAACGGAGGCCAAGTGGCCCCAATTTAGTGGTCCCAAATTTTTACAGTTTTACAATAAAATGGAAAATTGTAAAATGCTTGCATGCAAATATAATGGTATTCCAATGGTTTAGAATACAATAGTGCCATTTTTTTTTGGGGCGAATTTTCACACCAGATAAAAACAGATATGAGCTAATTGTACAAAGGGTTTTTAAAGATTTTTTTGGTGCAAAACTTGCCATATTTTCAGGCAAAAGAGACAGAAGTGGCCACATTTGGATACTTAGTTCATGGAGGTTGCCACAACAAAGTGGGATAGCGAAAAATTTATACTTTCTTGTCTGACCTCTAGCCAAATTTTAACTTTTTTTTAAAAAAATGAACTCTACAATAAGTGAAAATTTAGAAAGGTAGCTTGCTAAAAAAAACCAAATATATCTAGTTCATCCATTTAAAAAATTTTGACCTTTAAAGAGTCTTTCAGAAAGGATGATGTGGAGGAGCAAAGTTTTTGACGAATCTTGCATTTTTTTTTTTGTAAAAAATTGTTTTCCCCAACAATTTGTGGAAAGTGTGTGATTAAAGCATTTAATTTTGCATTTGTGTCCTTGAGTTTAATTTTTTTTTCCACACAATGTTTTGTTTGGCATAATGGAGAAAACAAAATAAACATATTTTTTCCTTTGCTTGAAGAGTGTTATTCTTGTGTTGTTAATTTTGATCTCTAGGTGTCCAAGGGTGCTCATGATGTGTTTATCTTTGTCATAATTTTTTGAAGATTTAATTGGAATCCAAAACATGTTTCTCTTGGTTTATTTGAAGCTTCTAAGACTATTGGACAAGCATTGACAAAAGAATGAATTAACTTGTTGGATGAATATGGCTTGAGAAGTAAAATTATAAAATATGTTAAAGATGAGGGTTCAAATTTGAATAAAAGACAAGTGTTATCAAATGTGAAGTTTTAGGTTCCAAAGAACACTTTAATAAACATGTTTATGTTTCTCTAAAGGTTGCCAATATGCCATTAATGATGAAAAAGGTTGTAAGGGCTTTAAATATGTATCCAATAAGTCGACCCATGCATATTTAAGGGCAACAATTATTTTACGTCACGGTCGCCAAACATTAGTGAAGATTACTAATCATGTGCCTTTCACTCTAACTTGGGATGTCTCTCAAATCATTATTGATATTTTTTCTCCAATTATAAATGTTTGTGTATTCAACTAATCATATGGGCACTGGTTATTTTTTGATGCCTTTGCATGCAATAATTATCAATCCACTGGATAGTATTTTTTAGGATATCTGAAAATGTGAGGTTTAAGTTTTGATTTTTTAAAAAATAATTGATATCCTTGACACAGGTATTACAATTGAAAAAAATTAAAATTACATTTAAGATCCAACCAAGATCTTAAAAACACTTAAAAAACTGGAACTGATGGATATTAAAAAAAATGAAAATTCCACCCAACACCAGTTTGAACCGCTATGTGGATGGATGTGCTCTCACAACATTGGCATGGTATATTTGTTTATTCATGAACAATAGTTCTGTCTGAAAGTGGACTCCAAAAACTCAAAAGGAATCATCTGTTGTTTGTGTGGGGTAAAGACTGAGGCAGGGAATAAGGCCCCACACAAGACAAGGCTGGGGTAAAGCCCAAGGCCCCACACAAGACAAGGCTGGGGTAAAGCCCAAGGCCCCACACAAGACAAGGCTGGGGTAAAGCCCAAGGCCCCACACAAGACAAGGCTGGGGTTAAGCCCAAGGACCCACACAAGGCTGGGGTTAAGCCCAAGGGCCCACAACAAGAGCTTTACTGAGTGTGAAGCCTTGCTCTGATTTTTAAAAAAATTTCCTCTTTATGTTTGCGATAACCTGGGGGGAAAAAATGAAAAAAATAAAAATGGTGGGGTATTTCAAGAAATGGAATGCCTCCAGGAACCTCCAAATACACTAAAAATATCCGAGCAAGTGTTTGCGTCATGTTCCTTGTGTTTTCAAGCAAGCAAAAGGGTCAACTCAGCAAAGACAAAAAAATAGTTGTAAACTGTCAAATGCTTTAAGATTGCAGTTTGAAGGAATATTATACTCCCATGCTTTTTGGCCTCAGAAGGGGGGGGGCGGTTAAGAGGGGTGAGGGAGGAGGAGGACCCACATGTTTTTCTTAAATTTCTGGACAACTAGGTAGGTACTCCCTGTAGTTGATGAAACCCTGCCCATCAAAAATAAACCAAAGCACCCCAAAAAAAAGGGGGAATACAAAGAACAAAATGGAAGCACACTGTCCAAGAAGACAAAGACAGGGCTAAAGATTTTTTCGAAAACTTCAGCAAAATAAAAAAATAATTTAATTTATGCCAAAGTCACCCATGTACTACAATTGATAATATTGTTGGCATTGACTATATACATGAAGGATGGATTGGATTTGAAATGGTTATATGGATGATATTGTTATGTGGATGAAATTAATTCCATGTGGATGAGATTGATGATACTATTGAAATTAACCGCATGGACGGGATTGCAATTGAAACATCATAGGATGGGTGAAAGTAGAGACCTTGGATAATATTGACAACATGGTTGAGATTAACAAACCTGGATTATACTTGGGTAATATTTCGAAGCACAAGGGCATCTTTAACCCATGTCTCTCAAATAACGAATTTAATTTTGGTTGAAAGTGGTATATTCTTCAACTATTTTGAAAGATTCTTTAATTTCCTTTACATTTTTTTGATTTCTGAAGACAAACGGATATTTTTTAATTTCGTGATTTGTTGATATTTTTAAAATTAAAAAATTCCCTAAAAATAATTAATTTGAATGTTGTCAAATTTCAATAATTTTAACTAACTCTTTAAATCAATAACTCTTTCACCATAGGTCTAAAAATTAAGAAATTACCTTGGTGCACCCCTAGCCATTGAGGGCTTTCCAGTGGTTTGGGATTTTTTTTTAATTCTTCTTCCTTGAAGCACAACACCAGACCCAACCTCACAAGCGATCTACACCCTCAAGTCAAACTCATTGGCAGAGGGCCTGCAGGAGTTTGAGAGGTTTGAGGAGATCTCAACAAGACAAAACAAAACAAGGCATCACAAACACGCTGGCCCTGCCAATAGATAAGATGTTGTACATCTACCTCTTGTGTTCACACTCTAAACACACAAAAAAATCTGTTCCAATCTAAACAGTCTAAACACTTTCAATAAAAAAACTGGTTCATTTAATGTGAAACTGGTTCTAATAAGGTAAAACTTCCAAAAGTTGGATCCAATGCCATAGTCCCTGTGGGGGAAGGGCCTAACAAACAAGGGGTGTGTCACACTGTGGCCTTGCCATTTACATTAAAAAGGATCTTAAGGCAAAAGAAGAATTATGGAAATTCAAATATTTCACCATGCCAAAATATAATCTTCAAAAAATCCTCTTAAAAAAACTAAAATCCGTCAAGATATTATAACTCTGTATCTAATCTCAAGTTTCAACACAAGCCCAAATATCATCTTTCAAAAATCCTCATATAAGAATAGATCTATAACCTAGGGGGTCAAAATCACTTAAGCTACTATACTCTATAACGAATCTAAACACAATATATCCTTAGTCAAGGCCAACAAACTACCTTCCTTAATAGAAAGATGGCCTACCAGCAAACTTTTTCCCCATTACCTATGTGACTTTCCCCTCTTTGGGTCCACACTGGGTTATGTGGTTCTTGGGCATGGGAATGAGGCTAAACATCACAACACATGAAACCTATCCTTCCCCAACATAATATGAACTTTCCAGCATAATATGACAAATATGGACATACCTTACAGAATTGTAAAATGTTGTGGAACCTAGGAGGAAGATTATGCTTTGCAAGGTACCTCTAAATGCAAGGGAAAACTTAGGTCAAGTTGTCATGTGCAAGACGAACAAGATAGGTCCAAAGGGGTCCAAAGGGGAAGGGAAGAAAGCCAAGAACTTGAGCAGCCATATCCCCAAAAATCATGAAGCCTGGATTAACCCTCTTTTCCCCAACATGAAAAAACTAAATTAAATTTTGAAAGAAAGAACTTTATGCCAATTTGCGAAGACCTTGTAAGATGAAGGGGAAGCTAAGAGGAAGATTATGCATGAAACCCTAAATATAAAACATTGGCTAAGACCTTGTAAAGATGAATGGGAAGTTAGGAAGAAGACTATGCACAAAACCCTAATATAAAAAAATTGGCTAAGACATTGTAAGATGAATGTGAAGAAGCTAGGAAGAAGACTATGCATGAAACCTTAACTAAAAAACTTTGAGAAATTCTTTTAATTTCTTGCTTAAGGTCCTCCATGATGAAGGTCCTCTTGATACAAAGGACAAATTTAGTACTAGCTAACTTGTTGGAGAGGTCATGGGTCACCCGACATGGTTGAGGAGGCATGGGAGTGTGGAAGGTAATTTCATGACCTCAAGTCAGTTACTAGACATATCGTACCCTTCAAATCTTTTAGCATGATAGCATGACCCTCTTGCTAATGGATGAAAAGTCTTGTCACCCTCTTCTCAATGGATGAGAGCTGATATCGGATGGGATGATTCATGCATGGGAAAGGAAGGGTGAGAGGTTATCCATGGTGGACTTCAAGTGGAGGATGAATGAGAAGCTTGAGAAGCTCTGGAGTATTTACCCTCTGGATGAAGATATTGGGTAGGATGGAATTTTTTGGGCGGGCAGGGGTTTGCTCTTTTATAAATAAGACCCTCGGGAGGCTGTGGAAATCTATTGCTTGTAAACAGACTGGGCATATGCGGTGACTTTGTTTTGTTTGTTTCATTTGGATTTCATTTGGATGCTTGGTGTGTTGTCTTCACCTCTTGATTTGGATGCTGTTCACAATGACATCACAAATTGCAACCATTGTGATTGTCCTTGTCTTTGTGCCCTCATTGTTTTTCATGGTGAATTCTCATTATTTTGTGAAATTTTTAGAGAAAATTTTGGAAAAAAAGCCTTCCACATCTAAGAGCCTCGAGACCATGGAAGCAAATGTGACCATTGGAATAGGTGCTAGGGATAACTTATTTAGCCTAACTTAGACTACATGGTGCAATCACATTGTGTTGACATTCTAGATATAATGTTTTTTTTAATGTCACCACTATGCAATATTGGTTGTGATACTTTGCTTTAGTGGGTGTTGTAAGGTAAAATCGTGATAACTAACTCACTTTCAACATTTTGAAAAGTTCACATTTTACACTAGTTAAATTTTTTATAATTATAATAATTATAAAAACATAGTTATTATTATTATTATTTTTAATGTTTTTGGTCATAAATATTGGTAGGTCATTTTATAAATATTCTTAAGCATGTGATTGGTCCAAAAATTCATGTGAAAGCTTGGAGCTTTCAATGTGAAATAGTAAATAAAAATTTAAAAAGATAAAAATCATGACATTTTAAATTTTTAGAAATGGAAATTTTTTTATATTGGGAAAATTTCAATATTTTTTACTGTTAAATTTCTCATTTGATGGTGGCTTATCTTTTTATTTTTATTTTGATACTATTATAACATATTGTTTGATTGTGCATTTTTCATTTTTTTACATGACAAATGTAAAGTTATTATTGCAAAAGTTTGTTATGAATCCATTTTTTTCTTAGAACACATTCATAAATTTTAATATGATTTACATTAAAGTATATTGTAACATGGATAATTAAGAAATTGACAATGTTAAAGTTGAATATAGCTTTACATTTTAGGTCATTTACAATCCAACTTTTTTACAATTGTGACAATCTAAATTGTCCACCTAATTATGCTAAAACAATTTATAGAACATGAGTTTAAAATTGTGCACATTGACCTAGGTGATGAAAATTCATAATTGTAGTTGTAATTAACCCAAGGCCCAATGTTTTTTAATGCTTAAATAATTTGTAGTGAGTGTGGTAAAGGACTATGAAAAAGCATAACTTTTATGGCTATTTGGAAAAATATATAATAAGTTATTATTGCAAGAACAAAATTATAAATTATGCACAAAGTTTTGAAGTTTTAGAGGTCCTTGATGGTTCTTTCTTAGACATATATGTGTACAAGAACATGTTTTATAAATGTGATGTTTAATTTTTTGGCTTCCAACAAACAACTATGATATGCAATTTGGCCAAATGTGGCAATTACAAGTAGGTTTCAAAACTAAAAACTTTAATTCCAAACACTTTGCAACAATATTTGAACCCTACAACTTACAAAGATCCTACACATTGGAACACAAAGTACATGTAATAACCAACAATGTTAGTATTATAGTACTATACAAAATCAAAATTACATCCTTCAACCTTGCAAGTTACATCCCGGGTCCAAACTCCAAGCCAAATGTTCATGCATCGACTCCCACCTTCACCTTATCTCCATCATTCCAATCTATAATAGCACATTAAAAGTCATATGCAAAGATATTAAAATGCCCTACCAATTGATTCCACAACTTGGAATTCCTAAAAAATAAAATGGAGAATGTCCTTTCATCTTCCACATTATCAATGATTTGAACCATGGCCAATTTAGCAAGCCTCATGAACTTAGAAAGCTGCACAAATAGCAAACCTTTGTCACAAGCTAACGTCACAATTTACACATTGGATTTTCATTTCTGGGCTTTTCCATAGCCTTAGAAGCCTAATTTTTCATGGGCGATTTGAAAATATAGCTTTATAAATCCAAAGTATCTTTTGAAATTGGCTCAAATTAGTACCCATAAAACAATTGAAGGAGATCTTCCAATTTGGAAACCATTGGCATAGGAAAAAAAACTTTGCACTACAAAATTGATTTGATGTGCCATATAATAGATGTTAATCAAGTAAGGTGCTTGTTGGGTCTTCAAAAAAATACTAAAAATTTAAATTTGACCCCTTGAAACATAAAGACACCATCAACTCCTAGACACACAACATGTACAAAAAAATTCCTTCCCAATCAAACCACAATATGTATGAAAGTAGTTAGGATCACAATTTAATCTCAACAACAATCTCATCTTCAGTACACTCAAGTGTGAACAAAATAGATAATATTTTCCAACCTACCAACACATATTTGTGAATTGAAGTCCAACTTTGATTATTAATTATAATTCCTTCAATTGCAATAAATAAATAAATAAATAAAAGTCAAAATAGCTCATTTAATGGTAGTGAATATCACATGATATAAAGATTCAACAATGTAACATAGTCACTACAACACTTGGATGGGTGGTTAAGCACCTTAAGGAATGTTAATAGAGACTACATCTACTCATATTCAATCTAAATTAAACAAGTTTTTTTTCCTTTTCACTATAACTCATTCAACAAACTATTCCCAAACAAAATCTTTCTCCCTTTGTACATAAAGCTTCTCATTGATCACATGATGATTTTTTTAGAAACTACAAATCATTTATTCTCACATCCATAGATGCAATTATGACCTTCCTTTGGTTAACATACATGTTTCAACAAAGAATCCCATTTGAGCACCAAAAGTTTTTCTCGACCTTCAATCACATTACAAACTTTGCATTTGACATGTGTGACTTTCCCATCAACACCCACAACAAATTTTACCACAACAAGGAAATTTTATAGCCCATGAATTTTGAATGCAAAGATTCAACTCATACAATTTTTTTCTCTTTTTACTACTTGCGAAGTTTGCTATTGATTGGGCTAGATTGATAACCACAACATCAAGCTCAAAACTCCAACTATTGTTGGCAACATTGGAAGGATAAAAAGGGATGCAATTTTTAAAAAGAGCTTATGCTTGAATTTTTTGGGGACAATTAAAAGTGGTGTCATGGCAACAAATGTAACAACTTGAAAAATAATTCCTAAAACTCAGATTCAAACCTAACTCAAACTCGAATTTAGACTTTAGACCCAAACCTTGGTAGGCTTAGACCTAAACTTTAGAGTATAAAGCTTACAAATTGAGATTTCAGACTCAGGTATAAAATTTAGATATAAACCTAAAGTTAGACCTTAGATTTAAACTTTAGACTCAACTCAAAAACTTAAAATTCAAACTCTAGATTTCAATCCTCAATCTCAGATTTTTAAACTTCAAATTTTAGATTTCAAACTTTAGATTTTAATCTTTAGAACTTAGATTTAGACTTTCGATTCAAAGTTTAGATTCACACTTAGATTCATATTCAAACTTAAAACTAAAAATTCAAACCTAATTTCAAAACTTCAAACTCCAAAAGCTCAAATTCCATAACTTACATTATTAAGCACCTTGATGCTAAACTAGCCTAGCCTATACATGAGTTGGCATAGCATTTTTTGGTTTCATGTTGCACATATGAAACTTTCCATTTTATAATGGTCATTTATTGAGTTCTGAACTGGACTTCTCATTATATGTACAATGGGATGGAAAGGATTCTATTTGTGGGGACTGTTCAAAGTCAGACTTTTTTTGGCTATGAGCCAATGAATGTGGCTCACTAAAAGGCAAAAGCAAGTTTGGGGCCATCCCCCAAGCCATAAGAAAGCACCATATACACCCCATATATGATATGATATGATAGTAAGCCAGTACATCTATCTATGGGCTTCATGAGTAGATTTGGGGATGATCACCACTTTTCTACATCTTCCTATGAAATATCCAGTTAGGCTACATCAAAAACTCCTTTAAAAAATTGTGGTTGTGGTACGCAAAGATCGGGAACAAAAGAGGGAAATGGTGACAAATAGTTTTATGACCATGATTTTCATGCAGCCAATGAGAAGCTGAACGTGCACTCGTTAGGGCCCAGTTTCTTAAAAAAATTTCTGGGTTCGGAAGGAGGGTGGAGGGATTCTCTGTTATCCACAATGTGTTCTCACCGTGTTCCCATCGATTTCCCAATGTGTTCCCAATGGCATCTCACTTTTACCCTATACAGTTTGCCCAAAGTTGAACTTTCGTATATGAAAACTATAAAAGGGGCCCTCAAGGGGAATCACCTCTGTGCTTCTATTTTTGGGGGAGTGCCCATATTTCAAAAACATTTGTGATGAAGATTCAAAGTTGGCTCCTTCAGAGAAAAACAAAACAAAACAAAAACTTTAGGCACATCCCCCAACTAATCAATAGAAGCAAACAATAGGTAGACCCAAAGTTTGTTTAATTAGGGTTACAGAACAATCACCCAGTTGGATTAAGGTTTGCAAAACAGGTTGTTCAGCATTACAATTAGGTAGTAGATTAGAAGGGAGAAGAAGACCTAATAATGAGTGTTAGCATTCCACAAAGCCCAAAATTCCTACAAAAAGACTAGCTTACCTACACTTATGGACCAATGGTCCCTTCTCATGCTTGCCCAACCTTCCTTAGCCGAACATTTTTCAAATTTTCTAACTCTTCAATTTCTAGAAATCACCATCCATAGAAGAAGATCATTAGGTGTAGGAGGTACTAGGTACCAACTTTTCCCATAGAAAGATCAATCTTTTCTTATGCACCATCACTTAGGCTACATACACCAAGAAGAGGACACCATGACAAGAAAAATGATTTTGCTTGACTTTGCATGACATGGGTGTGAGTGAGTGAGTGAGTGAGGCTTGCAAACATGAGCCCAAATATCATTGCAAGCAGCAGGAGGAATGGCAGATGGAATGGCAGATTTTGAGTGGTGTGTCTGGAGTTCCCCACTTGTCATTATTGTGAGTCAGAGCATGGCTAGGTGGCAAACCTTAGCTCCCTCAAATATCATTTCAGCTGGAATGCCAGAATTTGAGTGGTGTGCTTTGAATGGCTTGCAATACCAAATTGGGTTTTTCTTTGCTCATATTAAATGAATGGGAGATTGTTTTAAAGCATTTATTTGTATTTTTAGGGTCTATTATTACATCAAAGATACATACTAGTGTGAACTGTGTGGTCTGTCTATTGGTGCAAGTGTGTGAACATGATTATATAGATGGGCCAAATTTGAACAAGACCTTAATGACAGAGCCCAATTTTAGAATTTTAGAACAAAAGTTTAAATTAATTTCTTGTGATGAAAATTACACGAAAATCCAATATCTCTCTCACCTTAGGCCTAAAAGTTATAGAATCACCTCCAAGAATTCACCTATTTGAGGTTTTCCTCACAATAGAAGAATTTATTACCTCAATTCCCCTTTTAAAAAATTAGTTTTGATTTTATTGAATTTTTAATAACAACATTTTTTAATGTTTAATAACTCTAAATATTATCTAAGCACCCCTAGTGCACCCCTACTCATCCTTGATGGCTTTCCGATGGTACCAAGAGCACCGGGGAGGAAATCTTAGCATGACAAACAAACCAAACAATCCATACAAATCAAACAAACTACCTCCTTAAGAGATAGATATGGAAAACTGAAAAAAAAAAAAGATATTAGTTGGTGTCAGGCGGTTCTTTCTTTATGTGAGAACTATCAAGTCCAATCAAGTCCAATTCTTATTTTAAATTGTGAGAATTGACCAAGGTTTTTTCTTTTCAATATTTTATTCAAATTTTAAAGATTCAACCAAGGTATCGAGTTTTTCATTTTTCACCAAGATTTTCAAGATTGTCTTGCATCCCATTCAACACGTATCTATATATATTTTCATTTATTTCAAATGAACCTTCTCATTATTTTAGATTTTTTTTCTAAGTCTATTTAAATGTATAAATTAATTCCACTAAGTTGAAAGGAAGCATACAAGGATGCAAGCATTCAATCATTAGTCACACCTATTAGCTAAGCCCAATGCTTTTAATCACTTTTCATCAAGAATATTTTAGAAATCTTTTGAATACATCTTTTTTTATTGTTAAAAATTCAAATTTTTAAATATTATTATGTTAAGGTTTTATTTTTTCGAAATTCAACAATATTTCATTTTCAGATATTTTCAATTTTTTATTTCTTGAATGATTTTGTTACATAAAAATAGTGATTACAATTGTTTTGGTACATGTTAGCAAAATTGCACATACAATCATTAATTGAATTTGTAATCTAACATCAATGAAAACATATTGTTAAAACTTTTTTTTTTCCCTTTTAGAAATTAACAAGCAAAGCCAATTGACACCAACTTTTAGATCATCTTCCATCAATTATTTCACAAAAGGTGAAAAGTTCAACTTTTTTCTTACATTTCAAGTGCATGGTTATGGCATAATGTGATGCATCATTAATTAACCAATGCCCATGAAATTGATTCAACACACAAGCAATCATAACATGAAAAAGATAATTCATGATGATTTGAAAGGTCTACAATGTTAGAAACGGTGCTACTTAATCAGAAAATTTTACAACAATTTATCTATTTCAACAAAAAATAATGGCATCCCAAAATTACATTCTTCTTTTTAAAACATAATTATTTTCACTAAAAGAAATCTTGTAATATACAACCATCCAATTGTAATTATATGTAACTAATTGTCATTTGCAATTACATTTTGTTATCTATACAACTAATCACCATCCTTTTCAATTTATTATTACTATTATTACTATTATTATTGTGACTATGGTGTAATTAATTTGCAACTACTAATTTTTTCATCCTTCCATGTTGATTAATTTTTTGGCCTTTTAAACTAAAACATTTCCACATCAAATTAGTTGCAAAAATAGTTGCAATGCGGTTACCTCTATGTGATCTACCTATATTTTTTATATACACTATGGTGTTTTGAAATATATTGAAATATATTTGTATATTATGTTATATTTGCAGCATGTCAAATATATATTTTGCATATATTGTGGATGGGCTAGGTAGGTTAGAAAATTAGTTTAATAATTAAGTAGATTAATAGGTTTGTAAGTAGGTGTGTAAACAAATAGTTAAATTAGAATAACTATTTGATAAACAAGTTAGGTACATAGAAAAACAAGATTATTAGATATAAACTATATATTATATTTAATAGGCAATAATTACTATTAATTAAAAGTTAATTAATTATTTTAAAAATAATCACCATTATTATTATTATTAAATAATTAAAAATAAAATTTTATAGGTAATTATTTGATAACTAATAATTAATAGGCATAACTAATATATAATAGCTATTGATAATAAGTAATAATTTTTTTTATTAATTATTAACTGTCAAACGATTTTAGTTTCGCCAAGATTTTTTTAAAAAACAAATTGCCATATTTTCAATTTGCACATCATTATCCAAGTTTTAATTTAACAAATGTTTAACCAAGGTTTATTCAAGGTTTAATCAAGTTTTAATTTAATTAAGGTTTAGCCAAATTTTTATTCAGCAAAGGTTTACCCAAGTTTTAACAAAAGTTTAGTCAAGGTTTAACCAAAATTTTATTTAACAAAGGTTTAATCAAGTTTTAGCCAAATTTTAATTTAACCAAGGTTTACTCAATGTTTAACCAACATTTAGCTAAATTTTAGTTTAGCCAAGGTTTAACCAAATTTTAATTTATCCAAAGTTTAGTCAATGTTTAGCTAGATATTGTTCAACCAAGTTTTAACCTAGTTAAATTAGTCTAACCAATGTTTAGCCAACCTTTGGCCAAATTTTTATTTAGTTAATGTTTAATATTCAAGGTTCAACCTAGGTCTAGGCATAAACACCATGTGAACCTAACCTAGGTGTGACATAAGTTACTTTAATTTTTAAGCTAGGTTAATTAGTAGGTAGTAAATTACGTTAATAAGTAATAGGTAATACTTTAAGTTAATTTGGAAAATTATATATTTATGCATATCTTAATTAAGTTGGTAGGTTAAGAAAGTAAATCAATAGGTTAGGTGGGTATGTAAGTATTTAAATAGATAGGTTGTCATTTTATGAGGATTTTATTTTAATTTGGGATTAAAAAATTTATTGTGCATATCTAGTGATATAGTTTGCAACATTGCAAAATTATATATATATATATATGGGATAATTTTTCTAGTTGCAATTTTTTTTACAACTAGGTTGCAACTATAAAATTGTACCATATTTCTTGTTCTCCATTTTAATCTTGTAGACTTTATAAAAAAGTGCATTTGAAATATTGAAAACACAAAAATGACATTAAAAAGAACATGTCATTTGAGATGAACCATAAAAGGGCTTGACCTAGATAAGTACCCTAGGTACCCTTGATTTATTTACCTACTTACATAAAAATTATTTCTTAATTTTTTTAATAAATGCCATGTGGCATACTTTGATTCTACCAAATGGCAATATGTGAATGGGCTATATTTTAGTTGCAAAAATGTGGATTAGCTACAAATTGGATACAAATGGTCAACGAATGAGATCGTATATGTTTGATCGTATCCATTGTCCATGTGGAATGTGCTAATATCATCATGAATCATCAATTGTGACTAGACGTTGAATGCAACTTCACTTGTGTATTTAATGGATTTTTAGTCACATGTGTTGATTACAATTTTTTTATAGTTGTAAATTGACTCTTTTCTTTTAGATTGTTTCTTTGCAAACTTACAAAACATCATCAAAGCTCAAAATTCTAATTCTAATATTGTCATTTACAAAAGTAAAAATATTAAAAGCTTGAAGACTAAATGAAGTTCAAAACTAGATGAAGTTTAAGGCTACATTACTTTCATTAAAATATTCAATTTTCATGGGCATAGACCATAATTAACACAAGCCCTATTCCACTCCAAACTATATAGGCCAAGTTATGCATTAAAAAACTTTTTCTTCATAAAAACATATATGAAACGTTTATAAACTTTCTCCTATTCTATAACACACACACACACACACACACACACACACACACACATATTACAAGGCCCAAAATAAATACTTTGAAATTTTTCTTCCAAGCCCAAAACTTCACAACTCACACAAAAGTTTCATGTTATAGTCATAAAATTTAGATTTGACCTTTCATCTTTTCACATATGTCATTTTTTTATATTAAAAATTATTGATTAAATAGTTTTATCAAGTTTCTTGCCAAAGCTTGACCTTTAATTTTGGTAGTCTCAAATAAACCAATCGCAATATGCTTAGGTTGCTAATCAACCCCCAAGAATTTAATAACAAGTGAGAAACATCATGTGCCCTCTCAGACATCCATAAAGCAATTACAAAACCTACGTTGTTTTAAATTGGCAAAACAAACATTTGTTTGGTGTTTTCCTCCAAGTTAGGGACACCTCTTATGAAAATTGGTTTCTTGAAGGAAAAACAACTCAAGAACACAAATGTATTTCCAAGTGCTTTAACCATTATACTTTCCTTCAACCACATAGGTAAGGCATATGCAAAAACAAATCACAATTAAGGTCTTGTGAATTTTGTTTTTGGTGCACATCATCATTTCTAAAAGGATATTTTGTGTTCAATGTTTTTAAAATTGCACTTGGAAACACAATAGGCTTTTTCTTTTACTTACTATCTTTCCAACATTGGCAACTTTGGATTGTTTGCTTCCTTCTTCTCATGTTTTTTGCAAATATAGCACATTGTTTTACATCCACATATTTTTTCAACTCTATTGTTTATTAATTTTAAAATAAGATATTAAACCTTTCTTAGACTTCAAAATTGGATTAGAATTATTTATTGAATTGTTATAACAAATTATATAACACATTATCTATGCATTAATAACATTGACTTCAAGATTATCATTAACACAAAAAAATCCTTTTTAAGGAATTTATGTTATGTGGTTTCCCAAATTTTCTTTCAACATGCAATTTGTTGAAGGATGGAGTTCATTATATGTTCCTAATTTTTTTGTAGCTCCAAGTTGGTGAATCTTCATGTATTTTTCCTTTGAATTTTTTTTCTTTGTTTTATTTTTTATTTTCATTTTAAATGGAAGTTTGCTCCATTTTTAACAAGATTGTGTTACCAATCAAAAGTATGGAGAAACCCAAATATATATAACACACCAAGTTATTTAGTTTTTTTTTTCTTGGTCCAAATATATATATATATATATATAACACCAAGTTATTTATGTTTTTTTTATTCAATGTAACTACTCAAATCCTACAAAATGAAAATAGAAAAAAATGCAAAGTAGAGGTTGAAAATAATTTTAAAAATCCATTCACTTCACTTTGCTCTTTTCATTTGACAATGAATTTATACAAGTGCAATATAATGGGAAAAAATATATACAATTAATGTAGCTAAAAATATTTTAAAAATAGAAAAACATAAATATTATTGTTATAGAACAAAAATGTACATACACGTTTGAAAAGAAACACATGCATACATTTTTATAAAAGATACAAACAAAAATGTACATTTTTGGGCACATACAAACAAAACATGTAAACAAACAAATTACAAACAACAAGAAAAAAAGAATAAATAAATAAATAATTGAACAAACAAACAAACATAGAAAACAAAACAAATCAACACAAGGAGAAGAACAAACAAACTAATGACAAGATTTTTAAAAATTGAAAATCACATGAATAAAGTTACAAAGTCCCATATATTGGTTGTTTAACAAAATTTATAATTCAATCAAGGAGCTATATTAAGATCATTTTTATCCTCAAAGAAAAAATATATAATTAATATAAAATATGCATTTAAATCTTTGGTATTAAAAGTATATAGGAAAAATATAACATAAATACAAGAGGCTTAGGTAGTGTAATCCATATGTTTCCTTGATTATGGAGTATTCTTTGACAAGAGGTATGATCTTCAAGGTTGTATAAATAAGTTATTGGTAAACTAATCCCTAATACCTACATACCAACAATGTCATCATTAGTGTTGGGCAGTTATTTACTTTTATGATGAAGCTTTAGTTCTCATTTTAAATAATAAATTGGAATTTATTTTTTCCAATTTTGGTTCCATAAAAAATTAGAACTTAAAATTTGGTTCCACGTTCTATTCTTTAAAAAATAATGGTTTTCATACCAATTTTTAAAATCAATTCCAATTTGGATCTATTGTTACTAAATGGGATTGGACCAACATTAATTAATTGTTTAATTGTTGATTTAACATTGGTTAAATCCAATAATTTTTTGTTTTGATTTTTTTTTTTTTTGCATATAATTTTTAATAAATAGAACTACAAATGATAGTTTTTACCAATGTTGGGTGGGTATTCGAAAGTTTGGGTAATACCTACTGGTTCTAGTTCTAGTTATGCACACCAATTTTATCTTGGACCTTGATTTTTATATTCATCAATATAATGTAACATTAGATTCACCCTATTGTAATATCCAAATAAAAACTTGGAACCTAATGATTGTTGAGTTTGTAATTGACTATATACCTTGCTTCAATAAGGTTTTGTTTTTCATCAAGGTTTCAAGTTTCTTAGTTGGGGTTATGATTTATGGCATTAGGCTTAGGCTTAGGGCTTAGGGTGCCTTGTTTATCCTCTTGCTTTGTTTTTAGTTGCAACATGTCACCATTGCTTTTTTTTCTAGTGCAAGGCCATTGCCACTTTTTCCACCATGGACCATCGTTGTTTTTTCCAATGGATTGTCAATGTGCCTTGTCTTTTTACTTTCAACAATTTTTTTGCTTCAACTTTAGTTTTTGTGTTTGTTGGATTATTGCAACACTAATGACAATGTTTTGGGTCATCATCATCTTCTCATCTCAAACTAAAGTTAAACTAGGATCATAAGAATGTTCAAATGTTGAGGTAGATGTAACTTAGGGGATCCTTCCACCAAAGCTCCTAACCAATTGAAGTTTGTGTTTTCATACCCATCAATCATCAAGTTATTAGACATTTTTTGTGTTGAATGATGGTGCGAAAATGTTTGTAACCATAGATGATGTGGTGCATTGTGTGTTAGCTAATTCATGGGCTAGAACATGAAGCTAGGGGAAAACACAAGGGACTAAAAGGGGTTGCTTTTGTTGGGGAAGGTTGTAGATTCCAAGAGTTAAATAGAAGAAACCTACCAAAAAAAGAATTCCCCCTTTTTAGATCACAAAATTTTTTGGTAACCAATGCTCCTATCACAAATCAAATCTTACACAACATGCATTTTTAGAAGACTTGGTATTATATGTTGCAAAGGGTGTCTACTCTTTTTGTTTTGTTGAAAATTCATGGCTAAGAGGATTAGTCTTGTGAAAATGTGGGAAGGTGCAAATTCCACTTTAACACCAAATTGTGATTACGGTCCTTGGGTGCAAATGGGATAACACGAGCCACACCCACCTACTTTTTGATTACTTTTGTGACTGCTTTTTGGGAAATATTCATAGAATATTCTTGAAATATCCTTGAAAAGTTTTTCAAAAAAATCTTTAAAAAATTAATTTTTTTTTCATATTATTTTTAGAAGGTTTATGTTGAAAATTTGAAAAAAATGTCATATTCAAAAAAAAAAAATCCATTCACAAATGCTTTTACTACTTAAAAGCAAGTGTTATAATGTTTAATGAATGTTTTTAAAAAAATTTTACTCATTGGATTAATTTCAAATTAATTCACATGTTCCCATGATATATTGAAAATACAATTATATAAAAAAATCTTACAATTTCAACATCAAATTAAGTTACAACTTTAAAACATGAAAAAATCAAGTAAACATTACACTTGTTATGGTATGTGTTATTATGACTGTACACCCTTTTCGAATATGGTGAACGAAACAAGGGATAAATATATCATCGTTGCCCTTGCATCTGACATAACTTGTATTTGTTCATTTGATTTGTGGATGTTTCAAGTTGCTACAATACCTTTGCTATGGTTATTAGCTTTGTCAATAGTTCACGGAACCCACCCATGCAACTATTGGGATTTTTGAAGTGCATAACATAACATGTGCAACCATGGTAAGCTAAATAAAAATCTTGTTGGATTCATTTGGTTTACTTAACAAAATGATTGCATATATATATAAAATGAGTGGTTTAATTTGAACACTTTGATTTATGCATTGACTTTTGTAGTGTCATGTTAACATTTGTAGGGTCATGCTTTGGCCATGGTATGTCAAAGGTAACCCAATATGCTATTAATATACTAGGATTTATGTTGGATTTTCAAAAGTTAGCTTGGAAGAAATTTAATCATCTTTACAAGAAAAGCATTACATGGACAAAAAGATCTAAAAAAGGGAGTTAGGAATGGAAGGACTTTTGTATTGGGTGAAAGCACATTATAATGGCCAAAAAATGTTGTCACAATATTGTTTTTCAAAATTGTGCAACTTTCAACTTCCACCAAGTCAATTTTAAAAGAGGTTTTCATAAATTATACTCAAAATAAGGTAATTCAATTTCCAAATAATGAAAATTTCAAAGGAAATTACATTTTTGATTAATGTCAAATGATTAAATGATATAGTTGTGAGAAAATAAATGTTCTCACGATATACTACAAAATGCAAATATACTCTAAAAATGATTCAAATATTTGCAAAACTTAATGAAGTATTTAGTCATTTATTGAATATAAATTGATTATACCATTTCAATTACAATTGAAAAGTTTGACTCATGTGATTTCACAAAAAACATCTAGACAAGTTTTTCATTCAAATGAGCATAAATATGTTTAAAAAAAACATTTTGTTGAAAAATTATTTTCATTTGAAAGATGACAAGAATTATGTTGGAGGCGTTTGAATCAAAATCCATTTTATATGTTTATCAAAACACTAGATCAAAGAAAAATTGCCCCCAAAATATATTAAACAAAAAGTATTTTTTCTTGCCTAAAATGCCCCCCCCCCCATAGTGTGCTTTCACTTTATGTTGTAGGGTTGCTCGTTAAAATGTTGAAAATTTTAGTGAAGACATGATTTGCCTATCATGTCATCTTTTTTTAGGAAGCATTGGAATACCAAAATGTTATTTCCATTTTCTATGGATGGAAATAAGTTGCACATTTTTTTTTTATAGTACATTGACATCATTCTAGACTAGGTTGTTGTTCAAGTCATTATAAATACATTTCTTTGTATTGTGAAGTTTTGCATTTAAAACCAAATCTAGGTCTATTGGTTGTTGTTAGATGTAGTTTCTTCTGCTTTCAATTTATGCATTGTCATGAAAGTTATTGTAGTTAGGATTCAAACTTTATAATAACCATTGATTTGTGAGGATTTTGATTTAAAACTGTAGGAATTCAAGTTGAGAATGATGACACAAGTCATCAATATTCCAACAATTTTTGTGACATTAAAATTAGTTTACAATCAAGCTAAAACCTATTACATGCTAGTTACTATGTTTGATCCTCATTTCAAGAACATGGAGATCTTATGAAACTTCATAGGCCATACAATTGCCTTACAAATTGTGATCAAATATGACATTAATATCTTCTATCCTTTTCTATTACATGTTCTCTTCATTTGAACTTTATTAAAGCATTAACAAAACTAGCAATAATTGATGTCAATGACTTGTTCTTTTCACAAGTTGCATCAAATTATGATGTAGTCATGTCCAGTTTGAAGAATGAACTACAATTATTTTGACAATTGTTTGTGCAATCAATAGAGATTGAGAACCCTTTGGTGTGGTGGGCAAATCATGCTTTGCAATTTTTGAATATCTCCTTCATTTTTTAATATTTCCTTCTTGGTTCATTAAGTCCTTGGTATTATGGGATTTGAATTTGAAATTGAGTGAATTTCTATTGTTGTAAGTGTCATCATTAATTTGAAATGGTCTTGGTTTTGCATTGAAAATTTGGACCGACTCATTTTCATCATTAAACATTGGCCCAATGATGCATATGATGGGTGTGATGGACCTTCAAAGCCAAAAGGTATGGCTGAATTTTTTTACATCTAAAGCTAGCTTGATTGAAAAGCATAAGAAAATGTTGAAGCAACATGATTTGTTTGAAAAAACTTCAAACAATGATTTCATGTGATTACAATCAAGATTCCTTTTTTCAACTATCAACTATGTTCAATGTTTGTTTAAAATATTCTGATTTTCAAAATTTGTGTGAATGATTTGAAATGTGTTATTTTCTAGGTGTTTGCAAGTTGGTTGAAGTTATGTTATTATGGTGGAGTTTGAAGACTTACATGACATAACAATGCTTGATATTTCCTTATCTCACAAATTTTCCTTTGATGAAATGGGTTAAACCTAAATTAACCCTATGGACATAAGTTAGAGTTCAATTAAGGGTGGGATTCGAGTTCTAAATTGTTGTCCAAGTTTTTCAAAATCAAATGAGCCCAAAAGCCCAATTTTGAGGAAAGATTTTGCACATGTGAATAAGGAGTAGGCATATGAATTGGTTGATATTGAAAATTTCACATGTGAGCAAAGAATGAAACTTTCACATCAATAGACTTTATGGTTTAGAAATTAAAACAAATGCAATACTTACAAAATGTGTAGTTGGTTGTAATTACAATGAGCAATTTTTGTTGTTTTTCACAAGCAAAGCCCTAACTCTGAACCCAAAAACATAAAGCCTACTACCCGAGAATTGGTTTGAAAAATGAACATTAACCTTAATTGGAGGTTCTGAAATATATTTTAAAAAATCAGAACCTTATCCAGAGGTTCTAAAATAATTTTAAAAAAAATTCAGAACAATATCCAAAGGTTCTTTGAAAATCATTCAATAAAAAAGAACCAACCTTGACGGTTAACAAAACAGAGAACCTCACAACACTGGTTCTTTACCCGCCAAAGTAGGTACCCATACACAACTAGTCCTCACCACCCTACTAATGGCCAATTATAGCCACCTTATTGGGCCACCTTATTCTTAGTCACAAAACTGAGGTTAGGCTTAAAGCAACCCAATTGAGTCATTCAAATCTCAGATGAAAAAATTGTTACAAAATTGTTGGATTTCATGGGCGGATGATAAAGATTGGCCCATCCATATGAATGGATGGATGTACACGTCAAGAATCTAATGAATATTGAAATAAACCGTTACAATAATATCTGTTTTCAAAAAGGGGCAGCTCAAGATTGACTAGCTTCTCCATTGTAGGAAGGAAATTGACCTCAAAATAATGGAAACCTAAGCTCTCAAAATTCTTCTAGAGACCGTGACCTAAGGATGTAACCAACTTGGAGTCATCCTAAGCACTCAAAAGATGACCTACCTGAATGATCTATAAGCATACTTTGTCACACTATATTTTAAGCTTTGCTTTTAGTTCTCATTTTGAAACCACTAAAATGCCCATATGCTCTCTCGATTGCAATGGATTGATGATAAGTGGGTAAGAAACAAATTTTTATTGGGTTTCAATTGCCTAGCTAACCATGGTGATTAACTCAATTGCATTTTTAGCAGCTACCTACAAATTACCAGAAATTCAACACAGAAGAATTATTTAGGCAAAGTTGGTGCCCAACCCAGTTACCCCAACTCTTGGGAATTACGAATTGGGTATCCCATACAAGCATGCATGGTGCAGTCATAGAAACCCTAGGAGACCTTCTAACAAAATTTGCAAATTGAAAAGAAAATATACTAGGTTACTAGATTATTTAGGGTTTAAAAGTGCAAACATACAAACAAACAGATCAATACATCTTTTGAAAAGTGAACAAGAGAGTTTGTTTGTTTGGTTTTTGAGAGATAAGGGGTGGGGTGGGAAATGGATTTCCAAGGATATGGACTATTGGAAAAAGTTAAGGGAACGAATTATGAAGAATTAATATTTTCATTCTCACATACACTCAACGTACTTGCAACATTAGTTGTTTGGAATATGTAGTCAAATCTAACTAACCTTTGAGAAATACGTCATTTGCATGTTTATATATATATATATATATATATAGTGTTACAATTACAATTTTTGAATCAAGCCAAAACAGCTCTATTCAAATCTAGTCACTTGAATGTTTAAAAAAAAAAGAAGGTGAATAAGTTCAAAGCACAATTTTTGAAATAGGTTGACTTTACCAAAGACTAGCTTTTATCCTAAAAACCCAGGCAATTTCCAAATGCCCATTACCATGGGTAGCATTTAAATCATAAATTTATTTAATACGCACTTTTAAATCTTCAACTTCAGTAAATATAAGTGCACTTGAAGATTGCAAACTTTAAAAATTTTAACTTTTCCCAAATTTTTTTGGGTTATTTGTGGTACTTCTTTCTCTCTCTATCTACATGTATAAAGACATCAACCAAACCTAGTGTCAATATAGTATCGTATACCCTACTACCTTGGCAGCTTCAACACTAATTATATTATTATTGGATTTAAAAAGATAACAAATTTTTTTTGAAGGGAAATATCGAATCTTAAAGAATATTTTATTTGTTGAAATGAAATCTCAAAATTAGTTAAATATTCAACAAACATATGTCGAAGCTACAAAGGTATTAGGTAGTTACAATGTGACTCTTTTTAATTAGTTGTGGGGACCCCCAAAGTTCTCTCTCTCTCTCTATATATATATATTTCTTTTGTGATGGGCATCATTGATTGGCCCATCAAAAGAAGCTTAATCATGCTTTGAACAGTCCCAAAATAGACATAATGTAGTCTCCTCCTTTTGGGCTGCTTATATAAGTTAGAAGAGTAGAACTGAGGGCAAAGGCTATGGGATAAAGTGAGGTGCTATTGGGAACATGTTTGAGAACACATTGGGAACCACGTGGGAACATGATGAGAACAACAAAAACCCAAAAAATCCACCCCTATCCCCTAATGCAGTGTCCATCACATATGGGCATTTCAAGAAATGAAATGCCTATAGAGGTGGGCATTTCACATTTTGAAATGCTTACATTGCTTTTCTCAATTTTTTTTACCATGGTACCCAGCAAGTGCCCATTGGGTATCATGGTTTAAAATTTAAAAAAAGAGATACATCAATATCTATTATTTTTTCACTGTGGTATGGGGCAGGTGCTACTGGGTATCACGATAAAAAAAAAGAGTTAAAAAAAAAAGAGAGAGAGAAGTTGATTTCAAGATTTTAAGCCGTATAATGCTCTTGGCCATGGACATTACTGGAATGGGGCTTGCCTTGGCTCCACCTTGCATGGGTCCTCATTCAGGTAATGCTTGTAGCCTTGAGCATTACTGTACATTAACCAAAACTGGTGCAACTAAAAAGCAGAAACCTCTTCCCCACAAGATGGGCCCAGGTTTCTTTCTACCCCATAAATCATAGAAGAAAAGTTTTGGCAGATTATGGGCCCATTATGAAAAGTTTTGGCAGTTTATGGGCCCATTATGAAACATTGTGATATTTTGGAGCGGCTATGCTTCAAGTTTGCCCTAAATTCC
>Ga0116227_10001106_pt1 | contig 58297 bp, 42 predicted proteins | sample S1TSphgellanicum_FD_89693 | JGI IMG/M metagenome (GOLD analysis project Ga0116227, IMG submission 89693) | Host-associated microbial communities from peat moss isolated from Minnesota, USA - S1T2_Fb - Sphagnum magellanicum MG | ecosystem: Host-associated > Plants > Peat moss > Unclassified...
AAATCAAAATTTTCAAATTTAAATAATGTTTTAAACAATTGAAATAACAATTTTCAGATTTGAATAAAAAAATTCAAAGTTCAAATATTAATTTTGCGATTCATTATATAATAAATATACATATGTATGCATATTATATATATAATTTTAGTACATACATTAAAATATACCCCTATGTCATTGTAGAATACCTTTAAGATGCAACTAATTTGGTGACTATTGCGAGTAGTGGGACATATCAACCTATTAATGGATGAAAATAAATGTAAAATTGATGTAACCAATGGGATGAAATTTCTAATAGTTGCATCGTAGTTGTGAAAATGACCAAAATAGTTGAAAGTTGGTCTTGTAGTTGCAAATATTTTCAAATCTAGTCGCAAACGACTATAAGTCGCATGTAGTCGTAAATTTGAATGGTTACATTTTGGCTAATTTCTACTAGTGTGTTCACATCTTTAGAACCTATTTTTGACATTAGTGTTGCTCGTGGCATGGTTTGTTCTTCTTCATTGGTGTCCATATTTCATGGTTTGCGCATTATGATGGTTAGTGTGGTTTCTTCTTTGTCATCCATTTTCATCACTCCTTCTTTTGGGTATGTTGCAAATCTTGATTCCTTTTCCTCACTATCGACTATAATGTATGTCGACTTCAACTGATCCATCTCCTTGATGTAAACAAATGTAGGTGACTTGTATGCATTATCCTTTACTATAGAATTATTCCCTAGCCATTTCTATTGTAAAATTGATTCACTTTTTTTTTTCACGTAGAATCCAAGTAGGTAGTCACATTACTAGTGAAACCATGTCCTAAAATTTTTGTTTGTCAAGTGTGTTGACCATGGATTTTCTCTAAGTGGTTTTTATAAATTGTTCCAAAATTTCAATATAAACATTTTGATCAATGTTGCATATATCTTGTAATCTTGCAAGTGATTAGAAGATGCTTAGTATCTAGCCTTTACTAGCTTGGTATTTTACATTTACACTTTTTAATTCTTTTATATCTACAAAAGGATTCAAGTTTAAATTTGGCAGTGTTTGACAAAAATGTTGTGGGTATGGATATGGTGACATGTCAGAAATGAACAAACTTTAAATTAGGTTACTTTGAATGTTTATTTCAAGCTTGCATAAAAAATTACACTACCTGCCCAAAATAATCCACAATTGTAAACATATATGTGCTTAGTGACATATTTGTAAATGTCTAATCTATTTGCATATTTATTGTTATCATGAAACATGTTTGATGTGTATTGGACCACTTGCATGGGACTAATGACCTTCAAACAATTACAAATGGCAAAACGATTCTACAAATCACAATAGCTAACTTTGTTTCAACAACCACAAAACTTGTTTGCAAATCTTATCATAAATCTCCATGAGAAATCAAGCATGTACCCCTTCTCTAGGTGGTCCAATTCCTAATCTATTGTAAGATATAGAAGTTGACAAACACTGCAACCTTTTTAATTCTAACGATTTGAAGCCATTGAATGCCACATGGACACATTGGTGACATGGAAAAATATTCAATTGTGTCAAGGAATATTTTTCCATGTCACCAAAATATGTCAGAAAATATACTCTTTGACATGGACGAAATTTATTGAAAGTATTCTCTCTTGCGCACAAAATCATGTTTGTTGTTCATGTTCATCGTTCACACTCACCCACTCATGAAATAACATCCCCTTATAATGATGGCACATGACATAAATCAAACCATAAATAATGATGGTTTAATTGACTAGTGGTCAAATTGACAATTAGTCATTTTGATTAATCAAAATGTCACATGACCCCCTAGTCAAAAAAAACTACGTCAAAATCAACATGTCCAAAATGACATTTGACAAGGGAGTAAAGAGACCAAAATGGAAGTCTTTTTTATTGAGTTTTTTGATAAAAAAGACTATGATTTCTTTTTATGATGCCTCCTAATAAGATTCGTTTTAGGCACAAAATTAAACATGCATAAATTATTTATCTCTCCATATTGATTTTAAATCAATTCCAATGTTCATAATGGTCAAAATTTCAAAAACAAAATCCTATTTCATGGTTAACATGAAACATAACATTGTGCTCACCTTACCACTTGAAATTGTAAACTGTATTGAAATATAATTTTTCAACATGCTCTTTTTTCAAAACTCCATGCTCCCCAATGGCAACCACCTAACTACATTCCAAAGATTTTATATATACATAAAAGGTATATTTTGAATGAAAGTTCCCTTCTTCAATCAAAGTTCGGGTGGGTTGCCTTGGATTAACTCTAATGAGGGACACAACTGATAATTTCAATAGTCTTTAAATATTGTCCAATAATGTTGACATTGCCTAACAACAGTAAACCCCTCCCCAATATGAATTTAAAAATAATAATTTACACCACAAGACTCAAGTGTTGCCTTTTATGTTTAACATGGGTCATTATTAACTAATTGCATTATCTCATTAGGCATCACCAACAAACCTCAACACATGGTAATAATAATGCTTGCTCTTGTAATTTGTGGGTCCTCTCTTTTAGTAATCACACTGTCTCGAAACCACATGCTCCAGAGTGTCATTGCTGGTGTCAATGGTAGTCTTCCTTGGAAACCAACACCACATTTCAGAGATTCTACTCTTGGCAGAACAAGTGACAGGCCCAGGAACTGATGAGACAGGCTGAGAGTCACCTGGTCTAATTTTCAACTCACAAACACACAAGTAAGCTCAATATGTTGCATCAATTGGACTTTGAAACCTCAAATATTAGACCCAAACACATGGGTTTTTTTGTTCACATGAAAATGTGGGGGGAAAGACAAAGACGTTTATGAATTACATCCACAATTGTAACCAACTTATGTTCAAGAAAAAAGTGGACTTTAAAATTCTACTTTTGTATAAATATGTCATTGTGAAATAGTTTACTTGTGGATACTTAGCTTGCTTAATTGTATAACTTCAAATGTTAAAAAACCCCTTTAACCATCTTTCACCTATGATTTACATGAATTGTATTCCAAATTGTAAGTTGTAACCAACTGATGTTCAAGAAAAATTGGACTTCAGAATTATTACTTTTAATAAATAACATTTTGAAATAATTGAGTTCTGGATGCTTAGCTCCTTTAGTTGTCTAACTTGAAAAGTTAACAAAAACCCTTTAACTCTCTTTCACCTATGATTTTTTGAGGAGGAAAATGCTAATGGTTAATAAAACACTGTACTAGTATCAACATGGTAAGGACCCAAGGTAATTGTCAAGTATATTAGTGGACCCTTGTGCCATTGGTCCAAGTTGGATCATCTTCAAGGCCTCAAATGTTAAGGTTTGAGGCATTGATTTGTTGAGATGGCTAAATGAGAGAATGGTCAATAGGATAATCAATGAGAGATTCCTCATGCATTTCCCCATGACATGAAAATGGTAAATACATTTTTTCATCTGATATGAAGAGGTAATTTACTAAATAAATGAGAGTACATTATGGGTGTCATGTTCTTAGTTGATATTTATAATCATTCACAAAATGAAAATAAGGGGTAGTTTAATTGAAATATAACAAAATGACATGTGAAAAAATGAAAAATGAAACTAAAATGTTGTATTTAATTTTTTACAAAAAATAGAACACAACTATTGTACATGCAAAACTTGAATTAATTTAATATGATTTGAGTTTTTTTGTGAAAAATAAATAAATTTATCAAATTTAAAACATGTGAATTTTAATTGCATACATTTAGAAATGAAATCCATTTCATTATGAATCTTTTGAAAGGAAGTTTATATTTATATTTATTGATTTTCCATATATGTATTGATGTAATGACTTAACATTTGGAATTTGAAAATTTATAGAATTCATTTAAGTGGGTTTGTCAAATTATAATTGCAATTTACCCCAAAAAAAAATCGTTAAAATCGTGGGTTTAGTGTGATAATAACTCTTTTTTAATTTAATCCAATTTTTTTATTAATAATATTTTCACATCAACTAATATTTTTAGTCTTCTTAGTCATTTTAAACAACTACTATGTCAACTAATATTTTTAGTCATTTTAGTCATCTTGAGTCATTTCAATCAAGACAGATTTAGTCAAATTTGTGTAAAAAATGACTAGTTTGTTTCAACTAAATCCATTTTTCTCTAATGCTTAATATTCCTAAATTAATAATAAAACCAACATTAAAACATGGTTTTGTGGTAGTGTTAAGGTCTTGTTTTTGCCTTGCTAGCATGAAAAAAATTAATATTTATATTGTTTGTCACAATTACTTCATGTAGGAAAGGAAAATACAATTGTTGTTATATCAAGCAATTGCTTTGGATTTGTTAAATTGCATTATCATTTGCTTTGCCAACAATTTTCATATAATTTCTTATCATTTTTAATTCTTTTTTTTAGAAACACCCACCATTGAATATGAAACATTCTAAAATGTTCATCCAACTCATCCTTCACAACTTCACTTTTAGATTGTCCCATCCATGTGCACAAGATATAATTCAAGATTAGCAAGCCTTACAAAAAAAAATCTTTAAGGGCTTTAAGTTTAGCTATGGTGTGTATGCAACTATTTTCAACATGAGTTGCATGTTCTTAGGCTTGCAATATGGAAGGATGATTAGGTCTTCAAGATCAATCTCATCAACAATAGTAGCTGCAAGACCTATTACATCATGATTGGATCTCCAATTGCTAGCTAAAGGCCAAAAACCTAAACCAAATTATTGGGCTTTGATAATGTGGCTAAAATATTTTGCCAATACCTCGTGGAAGGACCCATTTTTTTAATGTGAATATCATTCCTTAGCATCCCCAACCTCCAAAACTCCACACATTTAGCAATGTCAATATTGATGATTTTTTTCTCATCACTTTGTATTACATGATTGGCCACTTATTAGAATCCACAAAGAAATGACAGAGATGCATGTTACTATGCCCCACCAAGGTTTCAAAACCATCCTTGAAATACCCCTAAACTCAAGATTTGAAATTAAGAATCTCTTGAATGAATTGTAGAATGGAAGGTCAATCTTGGGAAATCATGAACCCTTGCATCAAGTCAACCAAGATGTAAGTATTTTGCTAATGTAACGTTTTGGAAAGATATTCAAAACTTGCATCAATGTCCTTGTGTGTGTGTCCAACAACTAGAAACCTCAATTGCATTTCTTCAAACATTTTTCATGATGCAATCAACAAAGATGAAATGCAAACATGTGACAATTATTGTTATTTTAACATAGTTGTCCATTTGGAATGACAAGTTTTTAGGCAAAGGCTTTGTTCCAACAAGGTTCTCCAATTAAAACTCATAGATTAATTTATTTTCCAATATACACAAAAAAATGTAAGAGAGTTAGGATGATTGTGTCAAAACTCATTAGAATATTGAGCAAAAGTTTCATCCCCATGCCCAAGAGCAATCATTCCAATCAACATTATGGGTAATTAACAAAGGATAAAAGTCATTTTGTTCTTCACTTCTAACCTAGGAAAAACAATTTTCAAATGATCCATTTTGTCATGAATGATGCATAGAAATTCTTCTTTGGATCGGATTGATTATGTTGTCCAAGTGTGATAAAGGTGCACATAAGATTATTAGTGTCTATTGTGTTTTTAAAAAAAATTCGTTCAAGTTTTTTAGCACCAATGCTATTTTTCCCTACCTTGGATATTAAATCTTTCTATTATTCACAAATATTACACTTTGCAAAATCAAAGCCCTTTTTTTTGACATCAACATTCAAGTGGCTTCTCTTTTTTAATCGACTCATAGCAAGTTGCAATATTTTTAACTCAACATTAATCTACATGGAGACAACAACAAGAAATTGATTATCATAATTAAATAAAATCAAAATAATAATTGGGACTTGTTGGGATGCATTGTGAAACAATTTTAATATGTGGTGTGCAGTTAAAACTTAACAAGCACCAAGTTAGTTTTGAATTTGCCATGGAATAATAGAAAATTATTTGTAAGAACCAAAACATTACCTCATCATTTCACTCTAGAATATTTTTCCATGTTTTAGGAATCAAGAGTCGAACATCTTGTCAGTCATTGATAATGCCTTTCATTTTATGCAACATTGTATATGTGCAACTCTTGACAACATATTGCACGTTCAATTATGCTTGTCTAGTTGGGATCCACAATTTCCATGTTCCTTTGTTTCCATGTGGCAAGTACCTACAACCTCAATGGCTTTCACATTTATAGCATATATATGTTGATTGCGACAAACCCACAATTATGAACCACACCTTTTCACAAATCTTTGTTTTTTAAACAATCATAAAATTTCTTTATTTTTTCATATTAGGTCTATGGTGCATTCATTGAGGAATGTCTAAACCATAGTTTTGCACTCTTCAAACGAGAAGTTACTTCTTTTTCATCATTGAAGTTTTGTTGTCAAGAAAGTGTTACCAACAATTCAAAAAAATAACACATGATGACATTAACATTGTGAATAGATTCCTTTAACAAAATTTGTTTATTTCTCGGTACTAACCTTTCCAAAAAGGACTAGTTTCTTGTGTATAATTAATATACATAAAGGTCAAAGACCAATGATGGGCAAATGACAATGCAATTAACAAATGTAGAAGCCCAAACATAGAAATTAGTGTTCATCCTTCCAACATCCACAACCAATTTGCACTCATTTGTTTAGGGTCCTTCAATCTTACAAATTAATAATATCCTTGTTGTTCTTCAAATGCATGTTATCATCCCCTTCAACCATTTATTTATGTCAATTCAACAATGTGGTAATTTAATTAGCAATTATTAGGGCCACCATAACAAGATCCCAAGTTCCACACAAAGGGGCAAAAACTTTTTATAGTTTTTACCATTTGTTGATTCTATATGTTTTCCTTGACCCTTTGATTGATATTTGTTAAAAAAATTAGATTGAAATTATTTATATACTTTTTTTTTAAATTCACAAATGATGATAGTTTTTTAGATAAGCCCATGTTCGAGAAAAAATAATTTAAAAACTTCCTAACTCAATAATCACCATTTCAATAGCCCCATTTTTAATATTCCAAAATTTCAACAATCAAGTTTAATTATAGATAATACAATCATGTATTAGAAGTTAATAATAACCCATTTTTATGGAAAGTTTATGCTTCATCAAAGGTTTGAAGTTCAAATCCCAACTTTTTCAACAATTCTAGATTTAGTTTCTTATTTTTTGACTTTTCATTCTAAAAATTATTAAACATCCACTCATGATGATAGGTAAGATATTTTAAATATTCCTATGACCTAATATTCATAGGTTTGTTCTTTAGATTTCATATGCTTGGAGGACCAAGTTTGAAGATCATGGGTCCCCCAAGTTCCACCTCATTAATGATCAAAAGGTTCCATAACCAAATAGTTGTCAAGTTTGACAAACACAACTAAAAGATTGGGCAAGCCACCAATTGGTTTTTTTGAACCATGTGGCCTCTAAGTTGAAAAACCATGCAAGCCTTGGCTTGAACAAATTGGGTGGTCGTCAAGTTACACAAACTAAGTGGTTGTTAAGGTTCACAAATCATGCAACTACCAAGGTTCTCAAATCAAGCATGGTGGTCACTGGGTTACATGAACTCGGTGACCTTCAAATCACACAAATTGGGCAATTGTTGCGTCACATGAATAAAACAATTGCTTGGATTCAAAAACTAAGCAATTGTCAAATTTGCTAATTTAAATCTTAATTTACACATTAAGTCTTACCTAAATAGAATCCTAATTTAAATTTTAAAACATTACACTTATAAAACACTTATAACACAACCATACTTATGGGAAAAAATATTATCAAAATTTGAAAAATAATGGTACAAAAGACAAGAGAATTCCATATTAACTTAAAAAATTAGTGAGAATGTGACACATTAATATATGATATAGTAGATGAAAAAACTACTAAAACTAGAATATTTTTCTATTTGTAAAAATATCATTTATCCAAGTATGAAACCACCATAAAATGATGTAAAAAAGAAGGTGAGGTGAAATAAAAAATTACACCTTTGTTTAATGAAAATGAAATATTTTGCAATGTTTATATTTCAAATTGTTCAATTATTTTTTACAATTTTTATATTTGTAACTTAATTGGTTTAGTTTTCATAAAAGCAAGGACAGAAGATACCCAAATCATTGATGGTATGATCACATTGACATCGTGAAAGTTGTGCAACTATAGGATGTGATGTATTGAGATGAATATGTATCGTTGTGAGGAAATGGGCTAAGGACAAAACAATGAAGGTGTGTTAGGATGAGCTAATAAACAAGCTTCTGTTGTTGGGCTTGCATAAGAACACATATGTGTTCACATGACATCCAAAAGAGTGTATGTTAGAATATGAAATAAATTTTTGCTAATCTAGTTGATCCATAAAAAAAGACTCCATTTGAGGATAGGATTGCACCATTAGATTTTTGAAAGGCAAGATGTGATCGAATGACTTCAAGCAATATCGCACGAGCATCCCATAATGCTACTTGGAAGAAATAAATACTAGTTTTAAAATGTGCCATCACATCAAGGAAAGTAAAGTGATCATCTTTGACGCATTCCCAAGTCACGGGGTGAAACCCACTTGAGGGTTTCCCAAAGTCAAGTTGCGGAAATTGTGACTTAGCGGCGCGCTCCCGGCTTCCAACTCTAAAAGGGGGTAGAGGGTCGAGTTTAGCTCGTGTTGGGAGCCCAGGGATTAGACTAGGAAGAGGGACTAGCTTAGCTTGTGTGAATCTGCATCCAAAAACCAACCACAAGAGGTTAGTTTAGCATTCGGGACACCCTTCGGTGTTGGGACTTGCCACGGGCACTTGGACACACAAGACTCACCACGGCCCGGACTGGGGAGTAAACCACCACCTTACTCCCTATAGTATTCTCTGTGGATGGTCGCCGAGGCTACATCCAAATGGCACATTTTGTTGGGACTCCTGAAATGGAGTCCCGAAACTGTCCTGGCTGGACTCCCCAAACTTTGAACAGCCATAACTCCCGATTGTGGAGTCCGATCGCAACAGGGTCTGAACCAAAGTTGTAGCCCTCGTCGAGATCTTTCTATCTTCGTGTCGCACTCTCAATTCGGACGTTAGGAAGAGGTCGATTCCTGACTTTTAGTGGTCGGGAGTCAAACTGCCAGTTTGATTCCCGGCCCTTCTTTTGCCCATAACTTGGGCTACAGATGTCCGAATGGCCAATGCGAGGCCATTTTTTCGATATCTACGTTTCAAGACCTTTCCAATGACACCAAGAACACCTCAATTAGAGGTGTTTTGGGCCTTGCTGTCGAGCTTTGAACATTCGGGAGTCCCGGAGGACTCCAAATCTCCAACTTTTCCAAGTGTTGGGCTTCACCCCCACACTTGGCCAAAGTGGGGTTGTGACAATCTTGATTAATGTAGGAGCGATCAAAGCCCAACATCCTAAGAAAACAAGGGCAACAAATTGGACCATTGAAGGAAGGCTTAGCCCCCGTAAAGATGCAGGAAAAGTGACTTGATGACGAGTCAAATGGCCCATTATGGTGTCAAAGGATCCTAAATTTAATAGCTTCTCCAACATAACTATGGTATGAGCATCAAACCTAGTGTAATGTTACAAGATACTTGGTAAGGGAAATATAGTATGTTGGAAGTGGCTTGACCACTGTGCATAATAAAACTAAAATATCACAAAAGTTACCTCGGGATTTACAAGCATAGGAAGGTTAACATTCATGTTGAGGTCCTCCTTGAGTGCCTTTGATACAAAGGACTCCACAAATGGTACTTGAGCACCTAAAATATGAAAATCGGATTTTGGTGCAAAAAAACCTAGAAGAATGATATAGATTGGTCTAACCCAGGCTTCATTAGTTTGTAGATTTGCTAAAAATAGGGGACAATATCTACAAATGACCCGTCGGCGGATCTACAAATTAATTTTTGTCTCATAAAGACCTGCCACAACGCGCGGAGTGCGCTAGCAGGCGTGGATGACCTCACGAGGCGCTGCAGAGTGCGGCACGGTTGCAATTTGCTCTCGACACCCCAAAATTGATCCAATCGCCATGCCACCCAAGGCCAAGACACCATGGCAGCCCGCGCACGGGTTCGAGTACGTGTTGGAGGTTGTTAGCACAGCGGGCAATGGCGACATCACTGTCTGATGCATGTTCTGCGTCTATGAAGGTCGGGATAGCGTCGTGGTCGATGATAGCTCAACGCGAAAGTGCAAGTCGCGCAACAACATCAAATATTTTCTGAAACCGTTCCTACCGCACAAATACAGAAGCCATCACGACAGGCAACACGTCGAGTCGTGGGCACTGTACAAGGCAGTGACCAAGAAGGATAAACAACATTTCTTTGACAACAAAATCAAGGTCGCGAACACACTGCATTGGTATATGGATCTCGACAACGACATACTGACGTTCATGATCAATGCGAGCATCGTGAATACGATCATTGGCAACATGTTCTTCCGGGACAACGAGGTGGTCGTTGATAGTGATGATGCCGACAACGACGACGACGTGGTCGGCGCAGCCGCCAGGAAGGCCGCCAAGAAGCTCAAGGAGAAGACCAACACCATGAAATTATTCATCCTCAATGAGGTCGATGAGGATGAGGACGATCTGCACTCGTACATTGTCACCATCAAGAACATCATGCCGTTCAATCTAGCAATGGACCACGTCGGGGGCGGCATGTCGTTTCAGCAGACGGCGAGTGCCATCCAGCACACCAAGGAACGCACCAAGACGGCCAAGTTGGTAGGCATCACTGACCTAATGGTCGACCAGTACGTCCGCGTCCTAGTCGACTCCATGCTATAGTAGATCGCTGATTGTCTCGACGACGAATTTGTTTGGGCAATGTCACTAGCGCGTGACAGTAGCACGCACCGTGGCTAGTCGTTCTTCGACCTGCGCGTTCGCATCTACTTCTGTGGTCGGCTTTTTAATCTGCACCTGGTTGCGATTCCCATGTTTAATCGCCACACGGCCGGCAATATCTTTAACATGTTGGTCAAGTTTCCCAACGCGCTGTACAGCAAACGACATGCCAAGCTGATCGGCATGTCATCTGACAGCGAGAACACGATGACAGGTCGCCACACCAGTCTCATCACTTGCATGATCGCTTGTGCTGAAAACCTAGTGCTCCGCATTTTGGTGTGCACTGCATTAGATCGACTTGGTCGTCAAGTCGGCAGCCGAGGAGCTTGTCGGCGGCGAGTGGATCAAGTTCGCTTGGTCGTTCTCGATCTTCCAGTGTGCGCAAGCCAACTTCATCACTAGCATGGCCGTGAAGTGCCCCAAAAAAACGAACCGTTGGACGCACCTGGGGCGCCTGCTGTAGTTCTTCAAGGATCATCGCCGCAGGATTGTGGCGTACGCCGAGATGCACCATCCCGAGCAGACGCCAACATGCGCGTGGTGGGTCATCATGTTCGCGGTGTCACCAGCCATCAACGCCATCAATGTCACGTTCGTCATTTTGCAAAACCGGTCGCTGCTGATCGCGCAGCAGGAGCAGCATATCCACATGCTGATCGGCTCGCTGGTCGCCATGTTTTGCGTTGAGATCGTAGAGGAGAATGATGATGACGCCTAGTACGTGTCAGTTAGGTCGATGCGTATCTTGGTCATCGCAATCGTCAAGCACATCCGCGACTAAGGGTCGTTCGCGATCACTTGCTACAACGACATGGACGTAGACGACAAGAACGACATCATTCACACAGTCACGACATATGCGATCTCGCTGGTCACCGGCCTGATGGGCGTCAAGGCCAAGCGTGACGGTAACAACATGTGTTTGGAGAGCGATGCATCGCTTGCGCTACCTGCCCAGTTGATCGCCATCCGTCACGACAAGTTCGTGAATGAGGTGTTGGAGCCCTATTGCGACCACATTTCAGCATTTTGGTCTTTCGAGGACATCGATCAGATGGAGGCGGACCACCGCAATCTTCTGAATCTGTATGCCTCAGACCAGATCTTACGCGTCGCCATCGACTGGCACACCATTGAGATGTCGTTTGACGACGCTTGGGCTGTGCCTCAGGCCGGTTCGGTCATTTATGATCGTTATGTGGCGGCCTGGCAACCGTATTCACCAACATGATGTCAGTCGAGAGCAACTTCTCTATTTTGAAGTGGGAGATGGACGAGAACCGTACCTACTTGATGCACTTGTCGCTCGAGGGTGTGTTTCAGGCCAAGCAATGGGCGCTCATGGAAACACTGTGAGAATGCACCCACTAGTACAGACCATACGACATACACCATACACTGCCATTCAGGCCCCCACTAGTGACTAGAGTCGTCTACAATCAATGAGTGACTTAAAATTGACCGTCTACAAACCAATAGTGGCGGCGTCTACAAACTAAGCTAGTTTGTATAGTTTGTAAATATCTACAAATTAATGAGGCCTGGTCTAACCCCTATGAAGACTAGATTACACACTTTGTTTACTACATTGAAAGTCTTAATGTTGTAAACTCCTCCTGTAATCACACCTCCTCAACCAAACACTTTGTCATTTTAAATGGGGTTGAATGTCTTGATTGTTTGGGCAAAATTACATCCTTGACCAAACACTTTGTTATTTTAAATGGGGTTGAATGTTTTGATTGTTTGGGCAAAATTACATTCTTGAGCAAACACTTTGTTATTTAAAATGGGGTTGAATGTTTTGATTGTTTGAGCTAAATTACACCTTCAACCAAACACTTTGTTATTCTAAATGGGGTTGAATGTTTTGATTGTTTGGGCTAAATTACATCCTCAACCAAACACTTTGTTATTCTAAGTGGGGCCAAATGGGTGCCCAAGTGACACAAACTTCTCCCCATCATCATAAACTTTTTAATTCCAAGTGGGTCCCAATGGGTGCCCAAGTGACATAATTTTCTCCCCCATCAACTAACACATTTTAATTCCAAGTGGGGCCCATTGGGCACCCGTGTGACACAATTTTTTCCCTATGACCAAACACTTGTTTTTCCAAGTGGGGCCCAATGGGTGCACAAGAGGGTTAATTTTATGAACACAAAAATGCACAATCCATCTTTTGGCCATAATTTATTATTTCTAAAAAGAAGGAAAAAAAAAAACATAACATTTTACACCAAGCATTAGATCATTGGGTACATATGGAATCCTGGTCAGCTTATTCATCAATCAACACCTAAACCTTGGTTGTTCTCATGCCCTGTTCGGTAACCAGCCGCTGCTTGGTTAGGGGCATGCTTATTATCCTACCAGGACAAGCAAAGATAAACTTAAGAGTGGGCTCACTAGTAGGCTGGTCAAAAAGCACAAGTGTTTGAGAGAATTGAGATGCACTGCCTTTTTGTCAGTACTGACAATTTTGCATAGCAAGTCTGAACCGAAAGAAACCGCTGATTGAGGAAGTCTCCACTGAACACAGGGGTGGTGGAGTAATAACTAATAACTTGTAAGTAAGTAGGTAGCCTGGTGAGGTGTGGTGTATGGTGGGCTAATAAAAACAAACTGCCATTGATGGAAGGAGAGCATACCCAATCACTGGGGGGAAGCAACAGAAGTGTGTCCAAAGTTAACCAATTTGCAGATTGTGTCATGTATGATGCCCGTAACTTACTGCAAATAAAGCTTAACTGTGCACTAGATGTTAATCCCTTGGATTCTGCTGGTTTGTGCAGCAGAATTAGCACAAGAAGTCTGGAAGTGCACCGGCTTGAATTCATGAGCCCACCAGCATTAACCTGATTATCATCAGGCACGCATCTAATTATCCGTTGAGTTATCTATAAAGTCGCCCTCTGTTTCACCCCTCTCCTCTCCTTTTGCCCCGTATCCCCTCTTTCAATGGTATCTGCAAAGTAAGGAAACTTTATTGAATCTGGGTATGAAATGCTGAAATTTCAGCATTTAATGCACAAGGTTTGAGAATAAATATAGTAGCTGTACATGTAGGAGAAGTGAAAATATATGTAGCAACAGTGCAGGCGCTCATGAAAAAGGGAACACAAGATAAAACTCAGTTTACCACCAAAATTGGTGGGAAAACAAGTTTGGGTCCCCGTTATGTGCTTTTGCAAAATTATCATTCCCAGTTACACGTTTGATGCCCTATTATGCCGAAACTGATGGTACTAACCCCATTATCGCCTAACTTTATGGATAACTCTAGTATGTAAAATGGATCAGAGTGAGGAAGTCAGGAACTTGTGTAGCACACACTCACACACGCACTAATGATGAAGTCTTCTAAACTCTGACTTGATCGGCGGTTTTCAGAGTGTCAAGTACATGACAAATGCACTCTCAGATGAGACCAAGTCTCGAGTTTTGACCACATTTGGGCAGTTCTTGCGTTTCAGTAAAGAACCTTTGGGTTTGGTTTGAGAAAATAAATCAGAATGGGTTCGGTTCTGTTTCCAATTTATTTATTTATTAAAAATTCTGCTTCCGGTTTGTGGTCCGGTTTTTCAAAAGAAATAAATTTTTGGTTTGGTTTTTGGTTCAGGTTCTGAAAATCAAACCTGGTTCCATTTTGGTTCTGAAAATCAGACTCAGTTGTATTAAAATTTTGGGTAAACCAGATTGGAAATGACAATTAACTGCTGATTAACCTCCAGGTTATCCCCCAGGTTTCATTAGTTAGTTTTTTTTTTCCCCCAAAAAATCAGTGAACTGCTGATTAACCTCCTGGTTATCCTCCAGGTTTTGTTAGTTAGTTTTTTTTCTTTTTTTTCCGAAAATATCAGTTCTGGTTTTGGTTCTAATTCCACACAAAAATGGAATTGGGATCCTGTTCTTCAAAAAGGTAAAATTTGAATCAATTCCAAAAATTAGACCCAGTTCCAGTTTGGGTTTTATTAATCAGAATTAGAACCCATGATTCTAACTTTTGGTTTTTTGTGGTGAATTTTTGCGATTTTGTGAAAGAATTGAGGGCTTAGCAACATGGTCCAAACGAATTTTGGAAGCTTTTTTTATAAAATTTGTACATTTTTAGCTGCAGACCTATGAAATAGTCACTTTTTTTTGGGAAAGATTTGGGCTGATTTCTAGCTTTCTTCCTTTAAAAAAACCATATTTAGATAGTAAGTTGTAATAGGTGGCCATTAAATAATAGGATTCTAAAAACTTTCTACTTTTTTAGTTGTCTTGTAGCCACGTTTAACTAAATCCTCTTGTGACTTATAGCCATTTTAGGTGCACCATGAGAAAACTGAAAAAAAACGCTGGTTTTCACCACTAGCTTGGAGCAATCCTGGAGCAATTATGAAGGATGTTTCATATCCCTTAGGTGTAACAACTCCCAACTTGAAAAAAAAACTTGCACATGTAAAAGTTTGTCATTGATTCAACACCAACAATAATGTGCTGGAACCTGGTCTGTTAGTATGAGGAGGAAGTTGCAAGGTTGAAAATGTGTACATAAATGTTAGGGTTTGTGCACTTTTCATTAAGATGAGAGAAGTGTGTGTTAAAAAGCCCAAAATTCCTGTTACAAGCCCCTTGCACTTTGCATATCTTTTGCATGGATCATATACAAAAGACATGCCCCATGCAAAAAGACATGCAATATTTAAGAAGTGATAATTTGTTGAGGAAACTCTTCAAAACAAATCAAGGCACCAATTCAAACAATCTCATTGGTCACAAAAAAAAAATTCACACCCAGACACAAGCCTATGAGACTATTGCAATATTTAAGTGTCAATTTAAGAAAGAGAACTCAAAATAATTAGGGTTCTCATCCTAACAATCTCATTGGTCACATAGACTTTTCGCACCTATTCACAATCTTGTTCCATAGACCTGATATATTTGTGTATACTTTTTACATTAATATTAGTGTACCATGTGTAGTTGGCCCAAGTGTGAACTAGTTACCTAGCTAATTTTCCCTTCCAAAACCAATGTTTTTCTTAATTTAATTGAATTCCCAATGAAAAAATTACTAAAATCTCAATATCTCTCCTACTTTAGGTCTAAAAATTTCCAAATCACCTTCATCAATAATTTTTCGTTTTGATTTAAATGAATTTTTAGTGAAAAGTATGTTCTGTATTTGATAACTTTTTTTTTTGTATGTTAAAACATTATGAAATCAACTCAATTCACTCCTCATCATAGAGAGCTTTCCAATGGCACCAGGAGTGGGGCAAGAGGTACCATGGTTTGGGAAATTTCAATGTGACAGACAAACAAAACAAATCAACTATGTTCCTTCCTAAATAGATTATGCCATGAAGGATCACCCAACTCCCACACGCATGAAGGAAGGCGAAGGGAGTGATAGCTAGAGAATAGTCCCAATTGCAATCACATAAGGGGAGAGACAGAGAGAGCAAATTACAGAATAGGGCTCCAAATTGAATGGCCAAAAGAATCCAATACCTTTCACCATGGACATGGGTTAAAATGGAGATAAAAATTGAATTCATTTCTCATATGTCTCCAAACTTTGTTCAAATTCTAACATTGAAGAGAGACCCTTCTCACACTTAAGTAAATCACTTGGAGAAAAAAAATTTGTAGTGTATTTCAAGGGCACCTATCCATGAATTTCCCTCCTAGAAATTGGGAGGGATATTATGCCTACTCATAGGAGTAAGAACTCTCCCACTATTGAGGAGTAGGCATAAGAACCCTCCCATAGGCCTTTACCCTACACCACAACAATTCATGCCACCACATTTTTATCTGGTTTTCCTTGGATTTTGTCCATCCTATCCATGAATCATGGGTAAATACACACCAGCCTTGTGGACTAAAAAGCATATACCTCAACCACCCTGCCTTGCTTCACATGGAGTGGGTACTCCCTTCTGCTGGGCGGCACATGAGTATTCAAGATCCAAAACACTCTGACTGGTGAAGGCAGGGTTGGGCTGATTCTGTCCCCCCAAAAGCAGTATTGGGAGGCAGAATCCAAACACTGGGGACCATTCTGCCACTTGTCCTTTTTTATTTGCAACCAATTTCTTACTCTTTTTTTTTTGGGTGAGAGATAGGCTACCCAGCGTTTTTTGGGGGTGAAATTTCGCCACTTTGCAACACAAAATAAAACAAGGGGTATGTCACAAATTTCGCCACTTTGCAACCCAAAATAAAACAAGGGGTGTGTCACACTGTGGCCTTGCCATTTACATTAAAGAATATTTTACTGCAAAAGAAGAATTATATATGGAAACTCAAATATTTCACCATGCAAAAATATAATCTTCAAAAAAATCCTCTAAAAAAAACCCAAAATCCTTCAAGATATTATAACTCTACAGCTAATCTCAAGTTTCAACACAAGCCAAAATGTCATCTTTCAGAAAGCCTCATACAAAAATAGGCGTAGTACATAGGGGCCCATAAAAATCCCTTAAGCTACTATACTCGATAATGAATCTAAACACAATATCCTTGCCTGCAAAGGCAAGACCAATAAAATCCAGTGCCACCCATACAATTTTTTTTTGTAAAACAAAGTGCACCAAAGTTGCCAGAATTTGAGGAATTTAACATTTCTGAGATTGCCATATTTTAGACAGTAGGTTCCAGCAAGTTGCCAAAATAGGTATAGCCAGATTCTTGAAAATATCTGATTTCCTCTCAGGCCTGTCGCCAAATTTAGCTATTTCCTCTTGTGGATGATTGCCAGTGTCACTACATCACAAAGTTGGAATAATTAATCAAGTAATTAATTAATTAAATTAAATTAAATTCCTGGACATACCTATGAATTATAAGACTTTCTCAATTCTGCCACCAACATTTTTAAGGTATTAATGCAGAAATATACAGTGTATGTGGAATTATGAGTAGGATTGTGCCTTGGGGTGAAAGAAGGTCGGTGGCCATGTGCCTATGTGGCCAATGAGATTGTTAGAATGGGGAAGCGGTGGATCGGATTCCTTGCTTTTGAGGAGCTCTTGGGTAAATGTGGCACTTAAGTGTTGTGATAGTCTCATAAGCTTGCATCTAAGCGAGTAGAAAAAATTGCAGCCAACAATACTGGCACTTAAAAGATGAAATAGTATCTCCATAGGGCTTGTGTTTAAGTGGGGAAAAAAAAATTTAGTGAGCAATAAGATTGTTCAAATTAGTGCCTTCAATTATTTTCAAGAGTTAGGGCTTGTGTTGAAGTGGGAAAAAAATAATTTATTGACCGATAAGATTGTTCAAATTAGTGCCTTCGATTATTTTTAAGAGTTAAGGCTTGTGTTTAAGTGGGAAAAACAAATTAGTGATCAATAAGATTGTTCAAATTGGTGCCTTCGATTATTTTTAAGAGTTGCAATAGTGAACAAGTACTTAAAAACACTGAGTGTATTTTCGCATGTGGCCCATGCAAAAGACATGAAACATTGCAAGGAGTTCTGTCAACAAGACTTTGGAGCTTTTAGCACATGCTTCTCTGATTGTAGTACTACTACTACTACGGGGTGCACAAACCGTACATATCCGTAATACAACAATTTCAGCTTTGCAACCTCCTTGTCATACCAACAGACATGGTGTTGGTCGAGTTCTGGCACATAATTTGTTGTGTTTGTTTTCTCATGACCAACTCTCTTCTTTTCTGCAACCCACCTATTTTTTAAAAGCAAGTGTTTGGTGTGCTACTTATCTACCTTTTAATAATACAAACAAAAGGTCCAGTAGGGCCGATTTTGTCAGGCGTAACCTAGTTAAGGTTCACCTTGGCAAGCTTACTCAGCTGAATCAACCCCACAGAGCAACAGAATTACAGGGCAGAATCAGCCCCCATAGGACCCATGGCTGAGCCTGAGATGCTTATTACCCAGCAGAATCAGCCCCACATATGCAACTCCATAAGGCCAATGGCTAAACCCCCCCAGAGACTTACCTGGTAGTATCAGCCCCACAAAACACAAGGGCTCCTCTCACCCTGGGAGACCTACCTCGCAAATTCAGCCCCTCAAGGTCTAAGGTAGGCCATTTCCTTTCCTTTTCTTTTTTTCCTTTTTCTTTTGGGCTTAATGGTGATTTTTTTTTCTTAAAATGGAGAAAAATAAGTTTTAAAAAGGCTTTTTAGTTGCCTAATTTTGAAGATTTAAAAAAAAAGTTCGAGATTTTTTTTGATGTTCTAGTAAGTAATCAAAAATATTAGAAGGATGCTTATGAATATATTTTTAAATATCATAATTTCTTATAGCCAAATCCAGCCCAAAATCAGCATATGGATGACCACTGATTCAGCTACATCACCCAGAATTGTAATTAAATTAGGAAAAAGAAAAGAAAAGAAAAGAAAAGAAAGAACACGGTGAAGGCCCCCTAAGAGGCTTACCGGGCAGTATCAGCCCCACAAGACACAAGGCTCACCCTGGCAGAATTACCTGGCAGAATCAGCACAAGCCACACCCTGGCAGGCTTATGTTGCGGAATCAGCCCTGTAGGTCTGCAAAATGAGCCCCAGAAGACACAAAGGCTCACCCTGGCAGGCTTACGTGGCAGAATCAGCACAGGCTTACCCTGATAGGCTGATAGGTCTACAGAATCGCCCCCACAAGACACAAAGGCGCACCATGGCAGGCTTAGGTGGCAGAATCAGTCCTGTAACTCTGCAGAATCAGCCCCAGAAGACACTAGGCTCACCCTGGCAGGATTACGTGGCAGAATCAGCCTTGTAGGTCTCAAGGCTCACCCTGACACGGTAAACTGGCAGAATCAGTGGGCCCGCGCAGGCAGGGACCTGGATTCTCCAGTACAAAGCAAGCAGCTGCTTGCAGTAGTCCGCAGACTTGTGGATTTCAAGTGTTGCAGCTGCTTAGATAGGAAGCTTTGAATTACAATTAGTTCCTGAGGAGTTGTGTGAGAGAAAATCTTCGTTACCAGAATATTGTTCATTGGGTTTTTGCTCACACAATCATGGCCTCATCGACATCTTCAGCACGGCAGAAGAAGAAGCTCCAATGCAGCAGCGGCAGTAGCTTTGTGTTCTTTATGTGCACCCTGCTGGTCGTCATTGCACCTCTCACTGTTCCACAATGTGAAGCTCGTAGATATAATTCACTGCGTCATGAAGAACGTCATGACTTAGAAGCTGACATTGATGTGCAGCAGCAGGTTGTGAGAGAACTTTCTGTCTCTCAACAGAGTGGCAGTAATGGTGATCTACTACTACCCAATGCTCATTTTGAGGCTCAAGAAGGCCCGGGACAAGTGCATTCCACTGGAACTGTCGCTGATCAGAACAACAACAACCAGAAGCTGCAGCTCGATGGGTTTGTTGTCGAAGAAAGGTAGGTATATTTTATGCTGAGAATGATCGTCAACAGTGAGCTTGAATCACAATATTTGTATGCAAGTTTTCTCCTGCTTTTGTTCTCGCAATGTTGATAAGCCTGGGGATCCGACAATTGTTGAGCCAGCTGCGAGATGCTGATGAGACAGCATTTGTTTTGATACCCATTGATTGCAGTGTGGATGTCGACGAGCGCAAGAGCAACTACACTCGGCGAGTGTTGACCGGCTGCGGAACAGGGAACCCAATCGACGACTGCTGGAGATGCGATCCCAACTGGGCGAGCAACCGTCAATCCCTGGCCGACTGCGCGATCGGGTTCGGCCAGAACGCCATCGGAGGACGCAATGGCGAAATCTACGTGGTCACCGACGACAGCGACGACGCTGTCACCAACCCCAAGTACGGCACTCTTCGTTGGGGCGTCATTCAGACCCAGCCTCTGTGGATCATCTTCGCACGCGACATGATGATCACGCTCAAGGAGGAGCTCATCATGAACAGCTTCAAAACCTTGGACGGCCGGGGTGCTAACGTGCATATCGCAGGTGGCGCATGCTTGACGCTGCAGTACATCTCTAATGTCATTGTGCACGGACTCCATATCCACGACTGCAAATCCACCGGAGATACAATGGTAAGTATTGCAACAATGTTCCTTGTATCTCCTCTTTTGAGTGTGCAATAGAATCCTTGTTTCTGTTCGAGTTTTTGCGTGGGTGCTGGCTGTTAGCGCGCGTCAACCATGTCCGATTCTCGCTACATCTCTTTTGCAGAATGTGTAGACCACTGCTGCTATGTCCCCTCAGGAACTAAGTTTAAACCCAGGTACTTTGGTCATTGGAGTTCAACGACACTTGTTCTTTTATTTTTTTCCTTGTGCAGGTGATAAGCACACCGACCCATGTCGGGTACAGAGGCATGGCAGACGGAGATGCAGTGTCCATTTTCGGCTCGCACGACTTGTGGGTGGATCACAACTTCCTGGCCAACGCCGCGGACGGTCTGGTGGATGCCATTGAGGGCTCTACAGACATCACCGTCTCCAACAACTACTTTACCAACCACGACAAGGTGATGCTCTTGGGTGCGCATCCCAAGGACACCATAGACGTCAACATGAGAGTCACTGTGGCCTTCAACCATTTCGGACCCAACCTTATCCAACGCATGCCAAGGTTGGTACTCTAGTAAACCCTAGGCATACCCCATCCCTCCTGCACCAACGTTGCTGCTGCAACAGTTGGTACTATGATTTGGATTCCTGCTGCTGCTGCTCCGGACTCTACCTCAGGGTAACATATTTTCTTCCGAGCGCTAATCCGCCGGCTGCTGAATCCTCATAGGAATTGGGAATTCGTCGTCTAACCTTCCTGGGCTTTGATGACGTCCGTTGCTGCAGATGCCGATTTGGGTCGTTTCATGTGGTGAACAACTACTACTCGCAATGGGAGATGTACGCGGTGGGAGGGAGCGAGAACCCGACGATCAACAGCGAGGGAAACTATTATGCAGCTCCCAACAACCCGTTTTTCAAACAAGTGACGAAGCGCATCTCTGACGGGGGCCCGAGTCAATTAGACAAGAATTCGATGTCGTGGAACTGGAGAAGTGTAGGCGACATCTTCGACAACGGCGCCTACTTCGTCAACTCTGGAGCCCCGGTCTCAGATGGGGCTCTGTACGCTAAGGCCACAAGCTTCAGCGCTCGTCCAGCAACCATGGTATCCGTCATGACTAACGATGCCGGTCCCCTCATGCTGTGAGCCGCCATCCAACATCTACAGTGGACTTCGTCTCTGCAAGCGTGGATGTCGTCTCTGATCATCACTTTTTGGACTCGCAACAAATCAACCCTGAACCCTAAGCCCTAACCCTAAATCCCTAAACCCTAAAGTCTAATACTGTGTTTCAGCTCTGTGATCTGCAATTATGTGCAAGTATTAACAAACCCTAAGCACTAAACCCTAAATTGTTTTTAGCTCCCATTTTGCAATTAGTAGCGAACCTCAAACCCTAAAGCCTAAACTGTTTTCAGCTTAGTGATACGCAATCATCTGCAATTATTTCTGAAGGTCTAAAAGGAAAATGTGCTGAAAATGAACCCTTAACTCAAAACCCTAATCTTAAAATCTAAACCCTAAATTTTTTAGAGCTTTTTAAAACTTTTTAAGCCTCCTCTTCTATGGAAAAGCAACATGGCTTCAAAAACCCCCGCAACAAAATGTGTTCCTCTAGACTGAAATCTAGAAGTGAACTTCTTCATAGTGTAAGTTTTGCTATTTAGATATTATCATAGATGGGTTAGGACTAAGAGTTTTGCCTACTTAGCTAATACCATAGATTGTTAAGAATTAGTAGGAGTTCCTAAGGCAGAGGTTGTGCTTAATGTGACCCTCCATTTTTGGTGCTCCCCATTTGTTGTACAATAATTTCTTTACTTAGAAAGTTGTAGTTCTACAAACCTTTGCACTTTATTCATGCGTGGATTTTGGAATCCGCTTAATATTTTATCTGGTCATCAATATGTTTTGGAAAAGGCTCTTGACCTAAAAACTAACACTAAATTATAACCCAAAATTTGTTTGTAACACCAAAACAATTATATGAGATTCCTTGCAATTGTATTCTCTCATCACTGTGCAAATAGTGCCATTATTTTGGATCTTTGAGTGTTCCCACAATGCAAGATGTCCGTTTCAATTAGAATTATTGATAATATTTACTCACTAGTGCACTCTTAACCATAGTTACCAAATCCAGAGTCTGACAGTTTTTACAAGTAGGGAGAAGCCAAAACACAGGCAAGTTGGTAGTTGGCAAGCCAAATAATTGTTTGCCCAAACATGACACGTTAGTTGTGGTTGGCCAAGCGGGGAGAAGCTAAACACAGGCACGTTGACAATTGGCAAGCCAAATAATCGTTTGTCGAAATATTAACTCAATGAAGGTGTTGAGTCTATGGTATAAAGTTTTTTATTTCTTTATGACATGTTGATGTGGTGGAATCATCATGTAATCTGATTTAAACCCCAAAGGTTATTTTAAACTAAAATCATATTTGCCCTTCAATTCCCTTCCACTTACCTGATTCATTTCAAAGACCCTTGAATGACAGTGTCTTACAATTATGAACTTTTCAAAAACCTGTGGTTATGGGTTTTTTAAGTATGGGAATTCAGGTTACGAGCGGTGTTAGGCGGGTATTTGATCTGCTGGTTCTGGGTATTTGAGAAAAGAACAGAATCCAAGAACTGTTTGGTTTTGGTATTTCAAAAAGCTCAAAAGAACTGCCAGGTATCATGAAAGAACCAGTGATTTTCCTTTCTCAAAAAAATTGAGAACCATGATTATATGTGAGAACAGAGTATATGATGTTTTGAGAACCATAGTTATATCAAAACTAAGTATTTGAAAATTTAGGAACCATGGATATCAACCTAAGAACCGCCCTGATACCTAGAAGGGTTTGATGCAGTTACTAATAATTGCCCAACACTGGTTATGAGGTTGAGGTGATGCACAATTATGCACAATATTGATCTGCCAGAATTGGATAAGTGTTGCATTAGTGCAGTAATGCGGTGCAATAAACAGTGATTACCACTCATTTGGGCCAATAGCCTTCAGGAGGTCACTCTTTGTATTTAGTGGCCAACCCTTGTGGTTAGAGGTATTATATACAGTTACCTATAACTGTGTATGTTAATGTTTACCTGAACTATCAATATATCAGGTAAAATTTGATAGAATTCGAACGTTAAAACCCAAAGGAAATTTTAAAAATATTAACCTGAGAATTTCTAACACCATTTTCCTTGCCCATTTTCAGACTTCACTAGAACTCATCTGCCCTGCAAGGCACAAGCTACAAGGTGCTTGGGATCAATGCCAAGACTTTGTCATACAACACAACTCACATGAGTGTGGTAAAAAATGTTCATGAACAAGTCTTCATATAACATAATTCACATGAGTACTATCTTTTTAAAAAAGGTTTCATGCACAAGTCTTACTATTGGGTAGAATGGTACATTTTAACTCATCATAATGGAGACCAAAATTTGCGCTACTTGAAATGGTCCAACATCAATTGGAACATGCCATATTGCCTTTCCATAGGGACAAATGATCAAATAGGTACCAGGTTTTTGTAGGTTAAAAAAGTCTTGCAAGGAGGGTTGATTCATCATGAGCTGCTAAAGCTTGAGCACAAGATTAGAGTCTAGACAATTAAAATTAAATAAATACATTTTTTAAAAGGTGTAAAATCTAAACACCTTGTGGTTACATACATCAACCCTTTTGAATTTGCTGCATGTAATACTCAAACTCCTACACCCTAAATGTAGAAAATATTATTTCATATATGCACACTACTAGGCCCTCAAACCCATTGTTGGGAAACCTGTTTAGATGAAAGCTGTCTGTACTTAGGATTTACTGAAGACAAATTGGAAACTTTTAGACCTAAGGTGTGAAAAATGTTGAATTTTTTAGTAGTTTTTGTCATTGGAAATTCAATTAAATTACAAAAAATGATTTTGGAAGTGAAATAATTAGTTGGGTAACCAGTTCACACTTGGATGAATGGCATGGGCTACATTAATCAACATGATTTCCCTTCAAAGTTACTGGCCCCTTAAATCATCACATTCACAATCTGAAAATTGCAAAGGTTTATTCTTAATTGAAAAATCATTTTTTTTCCCTTTCCCTGCCCCCTTCCTAAGTACTTAACTTGGTTGTTGTGAGTGCCATATTCCAATGCATGTGTGAGGATCATGCCTGAAGTCCTTTTTGGGGCAAAAGCTTCAGATACAACCTTAGGCAGCACAGGCCCATTCCCACATGAGCTCAATCTACCTTTGCTACCTCATCATCATGTGTTTGATTTTGGCTCAAGCATTTACCAAAGACTTTTCAATGTGTAAACTTTGAACACAGTAGTTGTAATAAAATTCATGGATCAGAAGATTGGACCAAATTTCTAACTAAGGCTTTGAATGTAGATGAAATGATTGTTGAAAAGGCTGTAGATTCTTTGGGCTAATTCTTTAGTTTCTGTGAGAGACTTTGGATTGTCATAGTGTCTAATACTAATCACTTCCCTCTAATACTGTATAAAATTTGATCTTCGTTTCAAAGGGGGACAATTGTAATCCATTGTGAGAGTTCTTCCATCCACAAAATCCATTCAAAGAAGCTGTCTATTCACACTATGAATCTGGATGAGAAATGCTGCCATATTTCAACTTAATTCTCTCAAGAATTCTTCAGTGCTCATAAGAATCTCACTAAATCAGTAGTAATTTGTAAGTACCTAAAATCTCATGGAATTTTAGGACAGTTAAATCCAGAATACCCCATTTGAGGAAAGTCCCAAAAAACACATTGGATCTGTGAACAAAGCCCAAAAGGTCACATTAGGTCACCCTAGTCCTGTTTGCTTGGTTTTTGATGCCACAGAAAATCCTGGCCCAAGTTTGTTTTCCAACGTGACTTGCTGTAAGTTACTGACTTTAAGTAGAGAGTCCCCATTAGCACCCTATGACATACCATGACTTCTGACTCTCTTGAGTACTACTCTACTGGATGGCAGCTGAATGTTAGCTGCAAAATCCTGGCACCAGGTTAATCACAAAGCAATGCCCACTAGCCTCGAACTAATGATTCCATCACTTTGCCAGCACCCAAGTCACCTGGTGCAGATAATGAAAAGTGTGACAATTGTCCCTTGTAATTCGGGTTTTTCTTTTTCAAAAATTGCGATCATCCCCAAAAGCAATTAGCCAAATATGGCTACAAGTCACAGAGGAAAGTAGAAAATTTTAAGAATTTTTTTGACTATGGACCAAACCCCTGCTGGAGGTCAAGCCAGGTATATATATGTATATAACTGATGGAAGCCAAAATTTGAAAGATCCATCCCTGGGTCTGACCTGGGGAAAAAAAGAGTCAAAGAACCAGCAAAGAATCCGCAATTCTTTTATGAAACCGTTGAGGTTTTTGAATTACCTGCAATTTGGTGGTTCAATGATTCTGATTTTTTCAAATACTCAGAACTAATGGTTATTTGTAAATTCAAAGAATCACCTAATGCTGCTTCTTGTGTGTACTCTTAAGAGTGAGAGGAAAATTATGCTTACTTGTGAGTGTAAAATCCTTCCCACTCTTAAGACACCCATAAGTAGGCATAAGACCTATACTCTTTTCTAAGAGGGATATTCATGAATATATGGTGCCTTTCAAATACACTATTTTTGTTTGGGAATGGCACAAATGAAAAAATTCATTGTGAAGAGAAAGAAGAAACAACCCACAAGGGGAGCACTTAAGTAACAAATCCTCCATCAAAGAACCACCTGACATAGCTACCCAATCTATAAAAACGTACCCATTTTTTCTCCATTGTTTATCAAAAGCTTCAAGATAGGCATGAGCATGTGAGCATTCCCGGTCAACTTCGCTTTTACAAGTATTTATAGCTGCTAGGGAAGGCCTTGGAGTGATGGCACATCTTGTTCTCCTGGCTGTTGGTGGTGGAGAGAGGTTTAAAAAATTCTGTGACTGTAGCAGATGTATGCCGTATGTGTTCTAGAATCTAATGCATAGTGTAAGGCCCTCGGACCAGGGTATTACCAAAGGACCATGCAAGGTGGCAACTGAGTGTGGTCCCACTTCCGGTATTGCCCTCAACCAAATGCCTTATCCAACATAAAAATCCTGCCACAAAATGTAGATGGACTAGACCATCCACTACAAGAGAATTCCCTCCCAAAACGGAAGAATCCTCCACCCAGAGACAAAACTTTGCTGTGGTAAAATTCTGTTTTAGATCCTGCCCTCCCCTTCACAACAATGACCTATTAGAACCATGTACAAGTTCAGCAGAGAGATGGGCACCAAGGCTTCCCTGGATTGCATTATATTTTCAACCAGGTCGTTGAACTCCTGGATATGTGTCTTCAATAAGACCGACCTTTTTAGTGTCAGTTGTAGCCATGATGTGAGAAATTGTGCATCCGTCAATAGTCTTGCAATTTTCTGCCTTGATTTGAGTTCATGGCCAACCCTAAGAAAGTTGAAAATTTAGTAAATTTTCAGGCCATCTTGTCAAGAAAAACAATGTGTGCAAATCAAACTATACTAGGTAATCTGTGCAATATTGGTGTCTTTTTAAGAAATTCAGCATAAATAGATATGTCATAATGGCACCATTTAGCTCATCTATGGTGTGCACGACTACACTATTTGTGCAATAACCATGTTTTTAATGAAATTTCAGTGTAATAGATATGTCATAATGGGCCGATGTAGCTCATCAACTTTTAGCTTGATGTTGACTGGCATGAGTTGAAAAATTGTGAGAAGTGCTAGTGGAAGGGAATGAAGGTTTTTTTTTGAAGGGATAGGTTTCACCTAATTTGACACTTTACTATGTGGTTTCAAGTCTCATATCAGATCGAATATTTCAAAACCAGCCATTGTGCATAACAAGTGTGTATTACAAATAGATAACAGCTTTCATGTGCCCTTTTTTGCCTCTTTTTCTGTCCCCTTACCCCCTTAGAAAGACACAGTGGACATGTCTTCTTGACCCAACCATTGTTGAAAACCATTATGTTATGGATTGAAGAAATGGCAACCAAGGGTATCATTAGACAAGTGAACTAATAAGAATAGGAAAGTCTAAGTAATTTTCAATATCAGGCTCTTCGATACCCTATGTGGTACAGGACAAAGTAATTTTACAAAGCCTTGCCCTGCCCCCAGGGATAATGGGAAGATACAAAGAACCAGCCAACACTCATTTAAACTTTAGTTGATATGCTTCATGCAACTGGTGGAGGGTTCAGTTCTTAGTGGTTCCCTTTCCTCCTTGTGGCCTGCCTCAGTTGGGTTGCTTCCTTGCTTGGATTTTGGTGCTTGCCCCTTGTTTATTTTTCTCTCCCTTTCTTTGGGTTCTTTCTTGTAATAAAGTTTGGCAGGGTTTCATCATATTCACAAGTTACACTGTAATGTGGTTTGATTGCTAGGATTTTTGTGGGTTCAAGATGTCATTAGAACACATAGTTGTCACAAGTATAACTCAAAGAGCAAACAATTCAACCTATGTTGATTCTATTGCAGAAATGAAGATATTTGATGTCACAAAAGTACTTGATCCACCCTAACTTCAATAATGTAGGCCACATGCATACACCGTAGGTGAACCAGCACCCACATTGAACCATGGTGAAAATTCCAAAATGCATTCAAATTATTTCTAAATGTTACAAATATGCGATGCTTAGACTAAATCAGGGTCTTTGAGTTCAAATCTAACTTTTTTGGGTATTAATATGGCCAATAAAAGGCAGTGTTTTTTCTTTTTCTTTTCTTCAATTTCATGATGTTGCTCAAGAGGCAATGGTCCAATGGTATATTTAGCCAAATTTGGCAATATTAAAGATATGAAAGTAGAAAATCTTAAGCACCTTTTCATATTGTAGGCAATTGTGGGTGCTGCTTCACCAATGCCAAATTCATACAGTATCAGCGAGAAGATAACAGATAACCCATGTTGTGCATCAAGGCTACAACTATTTCCCCCTTACATTGTATAGACATAATGGTTAATAATTAGACCCAAATTAGGTCTGGCAGACCAAGCACAGATTCCCCTCCATTATGACTTGTAAGGGGAACTGAAAAGAGGCAGAAAAGGCCACATGAAAACCATGACTTATAATGGAGCAAGTGTGCCAGGTACAGGCCATTGTGCACATTTTGTTGCATGTTCAGAAATTTGGGCTTGCCCAAATTCTTTACACGCACCTCACTTGGCACAACAGCCTGTGCCCAGCACGCTCCATAACGCATCTTAGATGTAATATACATGTCTGTGGAGGGTGTGTTATAACACATGTGAGCAGACATTTTGATTTCATGATGAGATTCACAAAGAATACAAGATCCATTGCTCTGATTTTTGCATTTATTTTTACATCATGTAAACCCCATGGGTGAAGAAGGAGTTACTGAGATCAGGCTTGCACTTGACTCTTATTTTGATAATGCCCTTGCTTAAGGCTTTACCATGCTAGCATGTCCATATAGAAAAGAACAGGGATCTTACTCCTGCTGAATAGGAGAGAAATTATGTCTACAAGTAGCTGTAAGAACATGCCCCCCCTAAATTCCTCATGAAATACATATGTTTAGATTCACAGTGACATTCACACTCATGCTTTACAATTAGTATAGCCCTAGGGTGGGGCACATTCTGAAAATATGGGGCTAGACTCAGCTACCATATCATAGCTACCATCTCCCAACCCGCAGAGTTTACCCTACACAATGTGTGTATTAGATAGTTGTGATTTCCAACTAATGACCCCTCAGGATACCGACCTTAGTTTGTCAGCCTATATCCACTGGAAAAATACTTTTGCTGAAAAAACAATGTTATGAAGATTGTCCTCTGAAGCAAGGACGGGTGGCCATTTGATCCAGAGGCATCACAAGTTGGGGGCACATGACACAACAAGGATAGCCACCTTGTGAAACTCCAAAAGATGAATTTGTTGTAAGTTATACATGTAAAGTTATGTATGATCACATAAGATTCAGCATTTTTGTGAGGAAGATTTACCAAAACGTGAATTTACAAACTTTCTTTAGTGAGGCCATGTACCATTTTCACAAGGATTTCTAGTTGATGATTTATCCATTGAAATTGATGATAATTTGGAATTGGGTTTTTGAGCTCTCTTTGGTCAAATTGGGTAGGGTTATAATTTCAAGTGCTTGGCTTCCCTTTGAAATCGATTGGAAGAAGTCCTCTCCAAAATTATGAGGTAGGCAGGTTGGTGGTCATCGAAAGGGCGAAAAAGCGAAACCAAGTTGGGTGTGGTTACTTTCCCGCTGAACCCAAAGCTAATTATTTTTCTGTCACCAGGATGAGAAATTTCACCAGAACCACAAACACTGATTGGAAGGAAGCAAGACTAGGAACACCATTTTAGCATCCAGTTTAAGTATGGGAGAGCCATTGAATTCAGTTAGAGCTGAATCTATTTGTCCAGTATTGAAATATATGTTTTCCCTTGGAAGTTTGAAAAACTCTATTGGAATCTCATTGGAAATACAAGAACTCTAGTGAAAATATCATTGGAAATTTGGAAATATAATCATGCAAATATTTTAAACTTTGGAATCCATTGTGAACATCTTGAAATACAAATCTAGACTCACAGTAATCACTTGTACTTCTGACTCTTCAACTGACACTTGGAGAAATGCTATGACTATTTTATTCACTTGCAAGCTCTTGATCATTCAAGGTCCCTTTTTTCAAAGGCCCATAAGCACTTGTTTACAACCCAAGTTTAAGCATGCCCATCTTCATCTAGCCACCAGAGCTACAAAACTCCGAAGTGTACATATGTTATCATATTATTGTTGCAAGTGAAAGAGAGATATTTATGAAGTCGTTAAAGAGGTTGAACCACAATCCGTGTATTTTGCAAGTGTTTGAATGGTTATAATAAGTGATTTTTTTTGGGGACAAAATTTGTCGTCTTTCCACATCACCATTGTTGAAGTTGGTTGGCTAGCAAATGAGTTAAAATTGCTAAAGCAGGTGGACTCATGTCTTGTTCCATCATGGGTTGTGGTTGTGGAGTAGAGGTAAATGGTTAGATCACTTCCCCTTAGTAAAACTTTTAGTCTTTTTATGCACAAACTCAACCCAATTTCATGCAAACACAACATGCCCAATACTACTTTGTACTATTCCTTTCTAGATGGACAGATCAACCATTTTGTGATTTATCTGGCCAAAAAAAGCCTTGAGTACCATAAGATCCAACAATCAGGACAAAGCCAGATCTCAATGAATTTGTGAACTTCAGAATCCAACACAGAAGCATGCAATCTGAAACCAGACCCGTCCATTGTGTTTTTCAGACCTGGTTTCATGAGCAAGGGACCCAGGGCACTTTCATCCATTTCAGGTCACCCAAAGTGATGCCAATGTCAATACTTTCAAGAAAATCCATTGTAGTTTGAGGTGAAGAGAGCCTGGTGGATGGTTTTAGGACACCGTTGGTCAGTTTTGAGTTGCCACTTATTGGGTGCCTACAGTTGGATTTTCAACAATTAGGGTTGAGCATAAAACTTTTCAAATAGGGCAAAAGTTAATCAAAACTAGTTAGCACCATTACAAAATGTGAGTGCAATTCACTAATCCTCGTTCACTAAATTAATGAAGGCACTGCATCCCCATCAGGTCCCAGTTCACTATAACGAATGAATTCACTAAATCCAATTAAATCACTTGACATACAAAAACACATAAACCTTGAAACCAGGCACAAATTGTCAAACAATAATAGGTCACCAAACTTGATGCACCCTTTTGTGCCAATTACTAACAAGTTACTTGCCAAAGTTCAACTCCTCTTCACCCATAGATGTTGAACTGCACCCTTCAATGTTCATTGGCACTTGACATCCATAGGTACGGTTCAAAGTTATCAACTAGTCCTTGGCAACTGGTTGACAATTTTTGGAACTGTGGACCAATTCTCGGAAACAGATGTGACATCGTTGAATAGGCAGGTCAAACCCAGTTTTGGTCTGGTATATGGGCCTCTGCCTGGTATCAACACCGGGAACAAGGACACTACCAGTCTAGTATCAGCTCAGGCAATACAAGCCTTATGGTACCTATACCAGCATGGTAAGGACTTGAGGTAATAGTGTACCTGCAATTGATGTTTGATATAAAATAAGTCTCAAAAGGTATAGCCAAAAGAAAGGGAAAATTATATTGATATTTGCCAAAATTGTTGCAAATTGAACTCCCAACTTGTGAAGAAATATTTATTATCTCAATCATCGGGTTGTTATTAGAAATACACAACACAAGGTGTACTTTGGATATGTATTTTTCAACTATTGAAATTTTGCGGAAAAAAATAATTTATAGCCCCAAAACTGATTTTTTTCTAATTATTAGCATTGTATAAGTGAAAAGTTGATCACGTATATCAAGTACATGCCCCCCCCCCACCCCCTCATCACCCCCTGGCCCAAACATTTTTCTTTTTGAGAGTTATGGGTACTCAAATTTTTGGATTTTTGTTGTTCCCAATAATGCATTCTCATTAAGTTCCCAATGTGTTCCCCAATAGCACATCACTTTGTCCCATACGCTTTGCCCAACATTGTCCTCTTGGAACCTATATAGGTGAGCCAATGTTGGGACTAGCTTGTTTCTTGTCACAAATTCAATTATATTTTGATTTCAAATTTCAAAAAAAATTCAAGAAATACTTTAAAATCTTCATATTTCTATCACGGTTCAAGTAGGTAGCCAAAATATAAAAAGATTTTTTTCTTTTAGTATTTCATTGATAGCCACTTTTGGATGATCACCGCCTTGCCTACATTGCTAAAATTGAAAAAATAAAAAATTGGGACTTATATGTTTCTATGTCTGGAGTGAATGCTTCAATATTGGGGAGTCTCCATAATTTCAGAAATTGTTTGTGATGGGCCAATCAAAGAGGCTCCTTACAATAAATAAATAAATGCTAAACTTTGAGGATATCAAAGCAGCTCCCACCTGATTAATATGGATCACATAGGCATATGAGATCACCCTAAACCCTAAACCCTAGTAAGTTAATCATGGTCTTAAACTCAGAGCAGACTCTAGATTAAATGCAGACATAACTATGGCAAGTTGCAACATCATGAAGCTACTGATTAGTACAATTAGTAGTTCCACTTCAATTTCCACCCGCTTACCCACCCAAGGACAATTACCTACCTCCATCACCATTCACAACTCTTTCTTTCTTTCTTTAATGGATATAGTGACATAGTGACATTTCCAATTGACTTGCAAAACTTTAAAGGTGCATTCACACTTGGTGTTAGGGACTCTAGTGCTGAGTCCTTTAACACCATACTAGTCATTTAAGACTCAAACTTACTTATTGTGAAGATTTTACGTTAAACTAACATTCACTTAACATTAAGCTATCGGCCATTTAACATTGGGTGCCACCTAGGATGCCACCTAGATTTTCATTTAACATTGATTTAACATCAAGTGTGAATGCACCATAGTGCAATGAAATTGTTGACTTACATGCACAGCCTATACTCCATATTTATTTCTGAACAATGACATTGAAAGGCTCGTAAACCTATTGAAAGGGGGGCCTTAGAAAAGTGCAACTACTCCATCTCGGTGCTAATATGAATATGTAACAAAAGTATCCTCCAAGTCACCATTTCTTTGGACCCTAGTTTGACCCTGTAATCCCTGTTTCTACTGCAATTTGAGTGTAGCGACAAAGTGAACAATATTGGGTACTGTACAATGCAACTGGGTACCAACTCACAGCAGTGAAGGTAGAGGCAAATCCAAAATTAGGGGGTGAAACTCCTGTGAGGACCAATTTGGGTGAGAAAACCCGTTTGACTCCATTTTCTTCTTTTTTACCTCAGTGTGCACTGTTTGCATCCTGACTTTTGATTCCATCCCCAGTTTTAGCGAAACTGGGACCCAGTACCCCCAGTTTGGTGTACTTTACAGATAAAGATGCATATACGGCCCTTTGGAAACAGAGGAATGAATCAGAAGCAGGGTTCTAGAATCCGGATATACTAGCCCCTTCAATTATTGGTAGTTAATTTTTCTGGGCTATGTTAGAAATTCGAACCAAAACAACCTTGGAAACTATTGAGAGAGAACTCCTACCTCAGCGGGACTACCCCTACAAGAGCGAGTTCGACAAAATGAGAGAAGACATCGTCTTCCCTCCTGACATTGTCCGGACAAGTGAAAAACAAAGGGCGGCTAATTAATTACACCTGGTCATAACAAGCAGGTTGTGTGTTTGGGAATTGGGATGGATGTACATAAGTGGCAGAAGTCCCTGAAAAACGGATGGATCTGACATTTTTTTTCTGTAACAAAAGTCTGACCCAAACAAACCACTCAATGATTGGGCTTCTATATAACACATCAGCTCCAACACACCCACTATTTGGGCCTCTAAATGCATGTGGTTATTACTTATCACATCCAATATACAGTCTCAATTATTTCCTAATGCCCATCCCATGAACATGAAGAAATGGAGAGCATAAATAAAGGGCAAAACTATGTAAAAGACACCACTTGGGCCAATCAAAAGATATGATTTTTTTGGGACCCTTTTACAGCCGGTGTATCTTGTACAATTTTAGAGGGCCAAACTCAGTTTTTACACTATTTTAAGTATGTAGTGTTGTTACAGGTCATTTTACTACTTCTCACTGTATTGAGACCATCCATATATTCAATATTTGCAACATCCAAATTTAGTCTCAATTTCTTTCCCTTGCCTCAGCCATAAATTATGTATATTAAGGAACATTTTTAATGTTACACGGGAGAGGGCCAAACACTTTCTGTTTTTTTACCAATCTTTTGAGACATCCATTACCCCCCACCCAGCACAAGTTTATGGGAAACCATTTTCACGCTACTCTGGCTCATAACTCATCCAAAATTTGACGTACAAACCAACCTTTTATTATGCCACTGAAGATGCCTTTACACACTGAAGAAGTGTGATAAGTAAGTGAAGTAGTTGGGGGAGGGGGGGGTGGGGGTTGTAGTGGTGGTGTAGTTGATACTTGAAAATGAAACAAGTTGCAATTAATGAAATGAGTATACCGATAAGCTCTCAGATGTACAGACCTACAGAGTTCAGAAAATAAGCCGCATATCATATCGTGCGGTTGATGATGGCGGTATTACTACAAAGCTTGGACCTACCGATATAATAAACCCATGCATTTTTGCACTGCTCATTGGAGCCCAGCAAAATTGTCACAGTTTCTGGAGGTGCACAGTGTTGAACTGATGATGGGTCAGTAGAAGCAAAGATTTTACCTGCAAAAACAGTGCATGTAAAAATGTATTAAAGGGACGAAGACTTTGTATATATATATAACACAAGAGTTAACAGACGGCCACAAGCACATCATCCATTGGAAACCAGCTATAACTCAGTTGTGGATGAAACCCTAACTGAAGTTAATGACTGGTTTCACCTTGGTAACCCATCTTGTTGTAATAAAATTATGACCTCTGTGGTGTATAGATAGTTAGGTATGTAAGTAAAACAATAAGTGATTAATAGGTAAGTGGATGTGTTAATGTGTAGGTTCATAGGGTTGATGCATAGCAAATAAATAGGTACTAACATCAAGAACTGAGGTAATATTCACCTTGGTTAGTTAATGAACTGGAACCCGATGAAAATGTGTTTTCTGTCCACTTACCATCCATTTCTCACCCTGCACTCTTGTTGCTCCTCTCTTGGCTTCTTGGAGTCTCAAGTACCTGACAAGTACACAGAGAAAAGCTACACTCTCAAGGGGCTGTTGACCCTTGTTGGGAGGTACACACTACAGACCCTTGGGAACCTGGAACCTGCTGGTAAGGGTAGGGTATATATGTATGCCCTTTGTCAAGGTTCTCAAAATCAAAGAACCGGATCTGACCCTTAACCTGAGGTTCTAAGAAAACGAGAGATCCATCTTTTGACCCTTAATTTGGGATTTTTTTAATTTCAAAGAATTGGGTCATAGAACCTAATTGGTTCTTTGTCCGGTTCATTCATGAGCCCCACCAATTCTTTGAAAAAGGGGAGGCAAAATGATGATCTATTCTAATTATTTTGTTAGGTCTTCAATTCTATTTCCTTCATGTGCAAGGTTGGTTTGGTTGCAATTATGTGTTCTATTTTAAGTGCTATCAGTTGCTATTTATTTCTCAAACAATGTAATTTGAATTGTAATTATAACTTTGAACTCAACAAAATAAAATAAAATTTACATATCACAGCACGACCCAAATTTTTTCTTTTGTCAATTTTTGGGATTTCACAAAAGTGGTGATTTGGTTTTGCTAGAGAAACACATTTCACACTCAAAAAAATAAATTCCAAGTTATGACCTTTTTTAATTAATTGTTTTTAATTCTGTAAATAAAACAACCTCTGGTTTCTCATAATCGCCCAACACTGGCCCAAAACCCTAAAAATATCCACCACCCTCCTTCATAACTCTAAAAGCACTTGATTCCAAAAGGACGTGTTTTTAAAGAAAAATTCTTTTTTATTTTCAAGTTCACTCTCTTCTTGAGAATAAATAAATTATTTAACATCCAACATGACTTGCCAGGTGCAGTATTCAATGTTTTGAGAACCATGATTCTAAAGATCTTTGAGAACCGCCAGTTATCAGTTTCCAAGTTTAGACAACCACCCAACAACACTGACAAAAACCCTACAAATACCCACTACCCCCACTCTTGACCCCTAATAAAAAACACCTTATTTTCCATAGGGGGGTGTGTTCAAAACTCTTGTTTTTCTTCAACTTCACCCTCCTCGTGGGAATAATTAATTTTATGTGGAACATCAGTGGCAAGCAGCGATTTTTAATTTTCTTTGTGGCTAAAATTCGCCATTTTGCTATTAGAAAACAAAAAGTCCCTAGCAACGTGGCTATAGGAAATTTTGGAAAAAAAATTCACAATAAATGGCCAGATTTGTAGGAAGAAAGTTATGAAATTGCCAAGATTTTTTTGGAGAATTCTAGCTTTAATTCTTCTATTGAAAGAGTCTTATATAGCTAATAGGTTTTAGTGGTTTGCCAACATGTAATAGGATTTCTAGATTTTTTTAATTTCTTTACTTGTCTTGTTGCCAGAGTTGGGCTAAATCCTCTTGTGTCTGATCGCCACTTTTGGAACAACATGAAAAATTTGGGAAAAAAAATTAAATTAAATAAGTAAGTAAACACTGGAGACAACCTATGATTATATTTTAGAATGGAAGTGATTCTGTGTGGTAAAGAAGCTCCCGTTATCATTTCCCCGAGTTTATGATAACCGCCGGACACTGGGCGAAACCCTAGAAATACCTTACGCTCCTCCACCACCACCACCACCCGCTTCCTTGATCCTTTTTTGTCGCACGTGGCGTGGTACTGCCGTCAACAGTGAGCGTTGTAGCAGGAATCCAATGCAAAGCTCTGGGAAGCAAAGCAGAGCAAAGCTCTCGTTGCCGCAGATGCCACCCACCCATTCTCGAGAGCAAAGTGCATTGCGAGATTTGACGATTTTGCATTGGCTGGAGCTCAGTTGAAGTTGCTTAGAATCGAAGCGCCGGAGTTGCTTCCTGAGTATTAGAACTCTCAGTGCGGCCGGCACACGTCGTTGTGGTTTGAGAGAACTGCATTGCGCGTCGGTTGTTTTCCGGAACCCTTTCTGCAATGGCCTGCTCTTCAGTATTGCAGCCGCTTGTTCAATGCTCAGTTTTACTGTTCGTCGTCGTCGTCATTGCAGCTCTCACTGTTCCACAATGTGAAGCAAGTAGGTTACTCGAGAATCAAGCAGCAGCAGTAGCAGCTGATTTCGACGTTGTGAAAGTCTCTGAACAAATTGCAACTCCTGAACCCATTAACGTCGCTCATGATGTGGTTGCGAAAGTCTCTGTATCAATTGGGACTGTACCCACGAACCGCGCTAGTGATGTTGAGGTTTATGGAGACGTGAGCCAAGTTGTTGATGCCTCTGGCGGCTCTGTTGACGGGCGTATGAGCAACTACACTCGACGAGTGTTGGCGGGCTGTGGGACAGGGAACCCAATCGACGACTGCTGGAGATGTGATCCCAACTGGGAAAGCAACCGACAATCGCTAGCAGACTGCGCGATCGGGTTTGGCCAGAACGCCATTGGAGGACGCAATGGCGAAATCTACGTGGTCACAGACGAGAGTGACGACGCGGTCACGAAGCCCAAATACGGCACGCTGCGATGGGGAGTCATTCAGACGCAACCTTTGTGGATCATCTTCGCACGCGACATGATGATCACACTCAAGGAGGAGCTCATCATGAACAGCTTCAAGACCTTGGATGGCCGCGGCGCTAATGTGCATATCGCAGGTGGCGCATGCTTGACGCTGCAGTACATCTCCAATGTCATTGTCCATGGACTCCATATCCACAACTGCAAATCGACCGGAGATGCAATGGTACGTACTATTGCTGCAACCCAGCTCTTCATCTTCTTCAGCTTCTTTCCCAATTTCTGTTTGAGCTTTTGGGTCGATCGTGTACTGGGATTCTGGCTAACTTTTTTCTTTTTTCTTTTGTCTCTTTTTGGGGTGTGTGCAGGTGATAAGCACACCGACCCATGTCGGGTACAGAGGAATGGCAGACGGAGACGCAGTGTCCATTTTCGGCTCGCACGACTTGTGGGTGGATCACAACTTCCTGGCCAACGCCGCGGACGGTCTGGTGGATGCCATTGAGGGCTCCACAGACATCACAGTCTCCAACAACTACTTCACCAACCACGACAAGGTGATGCTCTTGGGTGCGCATCCCAAGGACACCATAGACGTCAACATGAGAGTCACCGTCGCCTTCAACCATTTCGGACCCAACCTTATCCAACGCATGCCAAGGTTGGTGCCCTCGTAAACCCTAAACATCCCTCCTGCACCAACGTTGTTGCTGCTGCAACACCAGTTAATATGACTTGGATGCCTGCTTCTTGCTGCTGCTCCGGAGCTCTCTACCTCTCGAGTCTCAGCCTTTTTTTTCCCTGTGACTAAATTTAGTGATTTGGCTGAAAGAAATTTCTGAGATTGTTTAAAACTATGTGTTTTTTATTCGTCTTATCGGCGTATATCTACAGTTCTTTTTTTGTAATATCGCCAGATTTTTCCATTGGGTTCTATCATGTAGCCAAAACTGTGGAGGAAACTGAAACTGTTAATGATGATGATGATGATGACGACGACGATGTCTGTTCCTGCAGATGCCGATTTGGGTCGTTTCATGTGGTGAACAATTTCTACTCGCAATGGGAGATGTACGCGGTGGGAGGGAGCGAGAACCCGACTATCAACAGCGAGGGGAACTATTACGCAGCTCCGAACAATCCCTTCTTCAAGGAGGTGACGAAGCGCATCGCCGATGGCGGAACCAAAAACGTCAAGGGCTGGAAGGATTGGAACTGGAGAAGCGTCGGCGACATCTTCGACAACGGCGCCTACTTCGTCGACTCCGGAGCTGCCGCCAACGACGCTGGTCTGTACGCTAAAGCCACAAGTTTCACGGCTCGTCCGGCTAACATGGTTGCCGTCATGACTAACGATGCAGGCCCCCTCATGCTATAACCTGCAAAGCCAGGCACAACATTCCAAGTGCAATTTCCACCATCCACAGCATCTTCCAAGTGCAATTTCCAACGATTGCAATATTGTACTTGCCCAAGCTTTTATCATCATCTAGGAAATTAGGTCAGTTTCTAGTGTTTGATTTGTTTGCTTGTTTTCTTCTTCTTCTTCTTTTTCTTCTTTGCCCAAGAACAGTATATATTATACTGCAAATCATCAAAGAAAAAAAGAGTGAAATTTGCAGTGCCTAGTGAAGAATCAATTGCAGTTTCTTTTTCTTTTGCTGATTAGATAACATTTCATAATAATTTGTTAGAATTTAGGAGATCCTGAGCCAGAGGCTGCTCTTGAATTATGTGACTCTCTTTCGGTGCTCCTGAATCCTTTCCCCCCCAATCCCTCATATGTGTTGTACAATACTTTTACTTCACGCTGATAGTTCTAGTTACAGAATTTAAGCTTTGGACTTGAATATCATGGAATTTTTGGAGTCAGCTTATTTCATCTGCCATGCAGACTTATGAGCAAAGTTTTTCTTTACAGCTCTTCACCTGAAGTTGCAAACCCAAAAGATAATTATTTGGGATTTTTTTATGCAAATCTACCCTGCAGCAGAGTGCACTGAGTGCTGCACAAAGTGGTACCATTTTTTGGAACTTCTGCAAGCTGCTGATGCTTCCAAGTCATTTTAGACCAGTTACATTGTGCATATGATATTCAGTATGAGACAATGTGATGCCATTTTTCAGATCTTTGATGCTTCTTTCAAAAGCTGATGCTTCCAACTGATTTTAGACCAGTTGATGTTGTGCATACAGTATACAGTACTGTACAATGTGGTGCCATTTTTCAGATCTTCAATGCTTCTTGCAAAACTGATGCTTCCAACTGATCTTAGACCAGTTGATGTTCTGCATACCACATTGGAAAATTGCAAGAGTTTTTGTATTACCTTCAAATTTGCATTGATTTTGATTCTGAAGCCCCCTTAATCTCGGTTAAGCTACTACTACTACAAGTGTAAACAGTCACAGCTGCTGGCATGTTCAGTGTTTTGAGTACATGTACGAAGTTTGTAAGTTTTGAACTATGCAATCTCATATTTAGCCTTGCTTGTCATGAGCATGATTCGGGCTGTCTAAAGTAGGAAGAGTTCAGTATGTATTGCAAAAGTTTGCCCCACACACATATTTGAACTGCTGTTTTGCATCTGTTTTGCATCAAAGGGCATTCATGTTTCAACCAGTGTCGTGTGGGTATCAAAAATGGCACCAAACCCCTGCCAGTTAGTTATCAGGGCACTTCTTTTATTCACATAAAAATGAAAATATATGAACAAAGAATACATGATCATAGATGTCAAGGCCAAAGTTTCCCATTAGAAGTGAAGGAATGTGAAGAGGTCTTACATCAGTGAGGAGATTCACAAGCAAATGTGAGTATTTTGGTGTTTCATTAAGAGAATATTACACACTCAGTTAACAATGTAGAAGATTATAAATCACAAGTCAAAAGTTGTTTTTACATGGTAATAATCTAGTACCCACATTAATAGCATTAATGTTAATTATAATAAAGACATCTTCCCACCTTCCACAAAGTCCAGTTACCCACCATCTCAAAAGCAATATATTAATCCCATAGGTTTTGACATGAGAGGGCTAATAAGTATCAATTTCTACAAAATAATTATTTTGGAATATTTTTGCAACAAAAATTGTGCTCCAAAGTTTGTAGTTTGAATTCTACATAAAAAAATACAAAAGCTTCTACAATTTATGACTACATAAGCTATTTTATATATCCTACACACATTTCCTCATGAAACATCACAAATTGCATCAATGTGCTTCATGTTTCAAAACTAAGATTTTATGTCCAAAACAAGACAAAAATCCACATTCCATTTTTAAGTTTCTCTTCTTCTCTTTCTATAACCCTACATTTTTACCATGTATAATCTCCCATACACAATGTGACAAAACCTCCTTATGAAAAAGAATTCAAATGTTCCCTCAAAAACATAATTTAAATCCTACTTAATGACTGCCCTAATTTTATCCTTAACAAGGGCTTATTTTAGTGCTTAAGATTCTTAAGCTATTTGGAGAGGTCTTAAATTCAAACCTTGTTGTTTTGATAATTGGGTTGAAATTGGTGGCACTCTTGCTAATGAGAACTTACCCTCATTGAAAATTGATAGTTCTTGTATGTAGGACAATATGAAAATTGGGGCATATACTAATTTTCTTTAAAAAATCAAGAATTGAAGAGATTTTTAAAAGCTTATATAAGAAATGAATTTGATAATTCTCCCAAGAAAAATAAAATTGCCCAACATTAGTATAAACTAGGATTTTGATTTTAATAAAGTTAATTGTTTGATGTCAGAACCCTTTTAAACAAAACAAGTTTATTAATGGATGGAAGGTTAGAGAGAAAAAAGAGGTTACAACATTAATTGTGTTGAGGCTTTTTGGTGATGACTAATGAGATAATGCGATTAGTTAATAACGACCCATGTTAAACATAAAAGGCAACACTCGAGTCTTGTGATGTAAAGTATTATTCCTAAATTCATATTGGGGAGGGTTTTATTGTTGTTAGGCAATGTCAACATTATTGAACAATATTTAAAGACTATTGAAATTATTAGTTGTGTCCCTCATTAGAGTTAAGCCAAGGCAACCCACCCAAAGTTTGATTGAAGAAGTGAACTTTCATAAAAAATATACCTTTTATTTATTTATAAAATCTTTGGAATGTAATTAGGTGGTTGCCATTGGGGAGCATGGAGTTTTGAAAAAAGAGCATGTTGAAAAATTATATTTCAATTGAGTTTACAATTTCAAGTGGTAAGGTGAGCACAATGTTATGTTTTATGTTAACCACGAAATAGGATTTTGTTTTGAAATTTTGACCATTATGAACATTGGAATTGATTTAAAATCAATATGGAGAGATAAATAATGTATGCATGTTTGATTTTGTGCCTAAAAGGAATCTTATTAGGAAGCATCATAATAAGAAATCATAGTCTTCTTTATCAAAAATCTCAATCAAAAAGACATCCATTTTGGTCTTTTTACTCCCTTGTCAAATGTCATTTTGGATGTGTTGATTTTGACACAATTTTTTTGACTATGAGGTCATGTGACATTTTGATTAATCAAAATGACTAATTGTCAATTTGACCACTAATCAATTAATCCATCATTATTTATGGTTTGATTTATGTCATGTGTCATCATTATAGGGGGATGTTATTTCATGAGTGGGTGAATGTGAACGATGAACATGAATGATGAACATTATTTCATGAGCAAGAGGGAATACTTTCAATAAATTTCATCCATGTTAGAAAACATATTTTTTGACATATTTTGGTGACATGGAAGAATATTCTTTGACACAATTGAATATATTTCCATGTCACCAACATGTCCATGTGGCATCTAATGGCTTCAAATTGTTGGAATTAAAAAGGTTGTGGTGTTTGTGAATTTCCATATTTTACAATAGATTAGGAACTAGACAAACTAGAGAAGGGGTCCATGCTTGATTTTTCATGGTGTCGCGACGTGTAATGTCATGACGTTCAGTGTCGTAAGGGTGTAAATCCATAATAAACTCTATTAAACAAAAAGACTAAAACCAGTCAAAGGTAGAAACTAATCAACCAAAAAGATATGCACATATATATAATGCACAAGAGGAGGCTGAGATGAAATTCTCATGTATCCCCCCCATACCTAAGCCGAGAAAAGCGTGGCAAGGTCTGAGTATAAATCAAGGTGCTATAAGAGAACATGATGAACAGTACCAAATGTCAACAAGAACTTGAATGAGCTTTGGCTTGAGGCAGAATATATGGTATTAAATTGAAAAGAAAGAAAGAAAACATAGTGTATGTAAACGGTGGCCATGTAATATCTACCATGAGCATCTAGAAATCTAGTCTGATTATGGAAGAAACTTTCCTTAACAAATGAATTCTAAAAAAACTAACAAGAGAAGGGAAGAACTTGGTTTTTTATACAATCGTCAACAAAGCTAAAACCCTAAACAAGCCATAACCTTAAAACACCTAATAATGTACAGTAACCTATGAATATACATTAACCCTAAAAGCATGATTGGCATGCCTGTAATCGACTGTTATGTATGAAACCATGAATACGGGCATGACAACTGTCGTGACGTGTAGTGTCATGACATTCGGTTTCATAAGGGTGTAAATCCATAGTAGACTTTACTGAACAAAAAGACTAAAACTAGTCAAAGGTACAAACTAATCAACCAAAAAGAGATGCACACACACATATATATACAATGCACAAAAGGAGGCTGAGATGAAATTCTCATGTATCCCCCCCGAGACTTGAGCCAGGAAAAGCGTGGCATGGTTTGAGTAGAAATCACGATGCTACAGGAGAACATGATGAATAATACCAAATGTCGGCAGGAATTTGAGTGAATTTCGGCTTGAGGCAGAATAGATGGTATCCACCATTATAATTATCGCAAAACAACATTTGATTAGCATTGTATGTCCTCTAACATACCTGACATGGATAGTTAAGTGGAGGAATCCAAGTCGACATGATGATGGTAGGATCCAAGTTTGGCAGGTGGCAGGGCACAGTTTTTGGAATGATCCCAAATAGTGTGTCCGTTGGTTCCTTGTAACTCCAACACACCTAAAGGCTTGATCACCTTAATCCTCAAGATAATGTGACCAGAAGAAGTGTCCAAAATATCATTAGGTTGCCACTAGAAATACACAAAATCGCCAACATCAAATTGTTTCACCTTAGGTTTGTAACTGCCACCTTGTGTGTGTGCATACCATAAGGTGTCTCAATGTTGTGCAATGGACAAGTTTTCCATGGCCTTGGGCATAACCCTCCTGAATAGAGCAGCCCTCTTTGCGATGACCCTAGCCCAAGTGGCTAGGGAGTCCAAGTCCACAACCTGGTCCATTTGAGCAACAATGGAAGAAGGTGGAATGGGATGTCTCCCAAAAAGTAGAAAGTAAGGAGAGAAATGAAACAAAGAGGCATGTTTAGACATCATGTAACCCATGGTGATGTAAAGTAAGGCCAGGTCTCAATCCTCTTTGTTCCTAGTGAGACAAATCTTTTGAAGTCCTTTCTTGCATGTTCGAACCATCCTCTCTACAAGGCCATCAACTTGAAGATGATCCCTCGAAGTTCGATGATGATCAATGAGAGCATGATTAAATAGGTCTTGGAATTTTCCTTTGAATTATGATCCTTGATCAGTAAGGCACTCATCACAAGCCCCAAACCTACTTAGGACCTATTGTAAGAAAGCCTGGCTACTGTTGTATGATGACTTGTCTGGCAACATAACAAGCTCGACCCACTTTGAAAAATGCTCAATCATAATCATGATGTGGACATTACCCCTAGAGGTTTGTGGTAACTCTCCAATTAAATCACATGACCATCGATAGAACATGCCCTAAATAAGGAGTGGTGAAAATGTGAGTTGTCGAAAGGAGAAGGAAGTTTTCACTCTATCACATTATTCACATCTAGCAATGACATCTCAAACTTGAGCATATATACCTCTCCAATGGTAATGAGGAGCAAAAAGGCTATAAGTACGCTTAACTCCAAAGTGTCCAAATTTCGAGTGTATCTTCTGAATAAAACCAAGCTGTTCATGTGGTGGAAGAACCACTTTGTCGCCTTATGGTAAGCATCGGACAAGGTGATTATCCCTCCATGAGTAGCATTTGGATCGTTATTGTATATGATCCTAATGACTTGATGTAACTTGGGGAGAGTATTCCCCATGTTGAAAAAACCTTAAAGTGTCGAAGTCCTCCCATATATCCACAATGGGGTGCTCAACCAAGTTACATTGCAGTAATGCAAGATAATTAGATGCATAAAATGCATGTACTACTGGAACATGGTCGAAGTCTTGCCTAGCTTCTAAGAAATCTTTAGAGGTAGTGAAGGGTCTTCGTGGCATGGTATCCACATTCTAATGTGTAATACCAAGTTGGTGAATAACTTTGAACTCATACTCCTGAAGTATAAACACCCAACGAACTAACTTATTAGTAAGCTTGTTATTGGTCATCAACCATTTGATAGGTTGTGGTCAATATACAAAGTGAATTTGGTGCCATAAAGATAGGGCCTAAAATGTATGATGACCCATACAACAACAAGACATTCCCCCTCATATGAAGAATAGTTGCTCTCAACCTTGTTGTTGTTTGGAGATGCATAAGCGATAACATATTCCTTGCCTTCCTCATTAAGTGGCCAAGAATAGCACCAATACCAAAAACACTCCAGTCAGTGTGTAGAATGAAAACCTTGCTAAAATCATGTCTTTTCAAAATGGGAAACTTTAAAAGCTTTTCCTTGAGTGTGTCAAAAGTTCCTGAGCTTCTTCACTCCATGTTTAAACAACATCCTTCTTTAATAATGCATAGAGAGGATGAACAATAGTATTAAAATCTTGGACATAAATCTTGTAATAAGTACATAGTCCAATGAAGCTCCTCAAAATGTGAACATCAGTAGGATTAGGCATCTCCAAAATGGCTACTACTTTGGCCCAATGAACCATAATACCATTTGGCAAAATTTTGTGTCCAAGGTAGACTACCAAAGTGATAACAAACTCACACTTTTTAGGATGGATCTTCATATTAACTTTGGGGAACCTCTTGAATAACTCCTCAAGATGAGTTAAATGGTGCAAAAGTCCCTTGCTATGCACTAGGACGTCATCTATGTAGCACTTCAGGAAATCTTCCCCTTTGAGAACCTAGTCCATGACTCACTGAAAGAAGACATGTGCATTCTTTAATCCAAAAGGCATCACAAGCCATTCCCACAACTTATTATTTCCATGGAATGTCATTTTCTTGCGATCCTTCGCAACGAGCACAATCTGGTTGAAGCCTTGCTTCAGATCCACAAATGTGAAGATGTTTGAATGTCCAATGTTATCAAATAGTTCTTCTGGGATGGGCATGGGGTACATGTCCTGAAATGCAACCAGGTTCAAAGGCCTATAATCCCCACACATCCTTTTTTCAGTCCATAATCCAATTAAATTTTTTTTTACTAACATTATTATAGCGATTGTGAAATCAGAACTTGATGGCTGAATGAGACTAGCATCATGGAGCTTTTTTCATTTTTCATCTACCAATCCCCATTAATTTTTGCTCAACCTATGCTTCCTCCGATAGATGGGTGTCTTATCTGTAAAGTCCATAGAAAATTGCATGGTCTTACACCTACCTAAGTCTTTCATTGAGAATGCAAACACATTCTCATACTTAATTAGCAAGTCTGTGACCTGGTCTTTTTCCTTTTTGGTGAGTTGGTTCCCCATAACGAAAGGGTAGTTGGAAACACATGGAATGGAATTGGAAAGTGTGTTTGATGAACCTGGTGTATTGGGTTTTCCACTATCCAATTCCGTAAATTTGTGAAAGGTTGTAATTATTTTTCAAAAAACTGATGTACCTCCAGGTGTATCATAAACAACTTGAGTTAAATTACTTGGTACCTCCTCCCCCAACACTAAGAGTAAAGTGTCAAGTGTTAAAAATAAGCAAGTGTACTTGGTCGAGGTGCCATGTAATCGCATCACCAAAACTATAAGTTGATTAAATCAATGCTGGTGTTGTGTACATTTGAAAGAATACACAGGTTACCAATAACCATGTAAGGGAGTTTAGGTCCATGCCTCTCTTTAGTAAAGCATTACGTTCTAATCTAATCATCTTGGTGTGATTAGTAGTGTCAGTTTAAAACCCCATAGCCTTTTTTCTTTCTTCTAGGCTTGGTTCATCCTAAGTGGCTGAAGTAACATCATACATTAAGCCTGATCCATCTCCTTGAAAGGCATGTGCTCCTGGGAAAGAGACAAAGGTAGGCCAAGCACCTTTTTGTTTTCCTATTGTGTTTGTAGGAAACCAAGGAGGTTTTTCTTGCTTTGTAATTGGTTGGCAAGAGCTCTTATCATCCTATATGTGAAAAACTTGCAAGTTGGGGTCTCTGATGGTGTATCTCAAAGCCAACTACAGAATTGAGAGTGGTGCAAAGTTGGTCCACCAGTTGTGCAACTAGTACGCATAGGAACCGCATTGTGCCACATCACGTAGGAGCAGCTCTCCAAGGTAATGTTTGACCAACGTGTAGTGCTTTTGGATTTTTTCCTTTTGGTCAAGTTGAAAAAGGTTGTTCTCAATTACATAACCAAGTGTAAGAGAAATGGATTAAGCCCAGGTGATCAATTGTACCATGTCTGTGAAGAGACTGGATCTTGTGTCACTCAAGCCTTCTCCAAATCCAGTTGCTAAAAATCCTTGACACTCCCAACCCGAAATGATGAGGTCCACGGGGCCAAGTAATTCCATATGTTTTTTCTAAATTAGTTGTATGTGAGAGGACAAGAAAGTGAAACTGGCCTTCCATGTGGTGGTTGCAAACTATTGTGGAAATCTAGCTGTGAGTTCCATCATTTTCAATGCCACCACTTACCTTGCAATAGGATCAAGGTCTATGTAGAAATACTTTCGAACCACCATCCCTAACTATAATAAGGCTTCAAAACCTCTACTAATACCACCAAAGAACTCTACTAATGTAATCCCCTCCTTAGGTGGTGTCTAGGTGATTAGGTGATGAAATATTGGTTTAATCGGTTTGTCATGGCTCTCCATGTTCTCAAAACTAAACAAAGTTTTGACTAAGGGCTCATGGGTTGCTTTGAACCTTTGTAAAACCTTTGGTCCATGTTGAATGTCAATAGGAACCACCCTCGAGCTTTCAGTAGCTTGGGCATAAGTTGTCTCCTTTTCATTTCCTTTTATCCACTTGTGGCTAACTTGTTGGATGTAGGAAATAGTGTGTGTTTCCTTGAACATACAATGGTAAGCCATAGGACGATGGTTCCCATGTAAATCAAGGGGTATGTATCTTAGGTGGTGGCCATTAGTCTCCCAATCCATTTGGTAGTACGCATGCTCGAACCAATTGTCAATCGTGAAACCTGGTGGAAACATGGCTTCTTGCCCAATGAGCACATTGTAACTAGTGGCATTGGCGACTAAACATTTGGCTTGTAGGCAAAGCTCCTGATATGTACCTTTCATTGAAGTTAAGTCCAATCAAATTCGAACTCTCCCCAAATACCTCCTCTACACTCCCATTAGTAGTGCGAATTTGCCACATAAGTTTCCATAGTTTCGAGTCGAGCATGCCCATCTTCTTAGCGAACTAAACTCCAAGAATCACTAGTTGGGCACCTATATCAAGAAATACCACTCTGGGTGTATGTCCTCCCTCTTGGATTTTTAACTCAATATTGTCAACAATGGCAACTCTGGTGCTGATGGAAGTTCTCTCACTAGGCACCACCTTCGGAAATGACTAAGAGACTTTGTGAAGAAAATGACTATCCACAATGCCTTTGTTGAGTATCAAATCCACAAGTGAGGTTATTATTAACTCCTTTTTTATATGTGAATGTAGAATCAGAAGTAGGAAAGCTAGTTTACCCATGCTAGAATTAGTGACCAAATTACGAATGCCATCTACAACACGTGAGCTAATCGAATGTCTCTCCAGGTGTTGGATGGGACCCTTATAACATGTGGATCAGGAATTAGCAGAGGACCTGATGTAATGTTCAGGGTATCCTTTAGTATTACAATTATGTCCCTGGTGCTTAGTTTTAAATCTTGAAAATTAAACAACAGTGTTGTCGCAACCCTAGTTTTCGGCTCGCAACCAAGGCAAAGAGGTTATAAGGTTGCGGGCCAAGAAGAAGCCCGGGAGTTAAAGCAAAAAGGTCGCAAGGGTGTGGGCCAAGAAAAAGCCCGGGAGTCACATCACGTACTCCTGGGAATGTAAGAAAATGTGAGGGAGTATGAGGGAGTGAACCTTCACACTCCTAAAGCAACTCCCACTTTGGGAGATGGAGTCCCAGTGGACTCTCAAAACTTCAGAGAGCAATTTTAGGGGTCAAAACTCAATGACTTATAACGTTCTTTATATCATTGAAAAGATCTTGGAATGTAGATGTCTAAAATGGGCTCGCATTGCTCATTTGGATATCTGAAACACAAGTTATGGCCAAAAGAAGGGTTGGGAGTCAAATTAGCAATTTGATTCCAGACCAGAAAAAGTCAAAAATCGACCCGATTTACTTGGCTGTAGAGGGCGTGCGATATATCGTTGGAAAGCTTTGGATAAGACCTATAACTTTGCTTCAAACTGCATCTTGATTCGAAGTTTACTTGCAAAGTTATGAGGTTCCAAAATCGCGGGAGTCCTAACTGGCACAATTTTGGGACTCCCATTCGAGAGTCCCAGGAAAGAAAAGTCATTTGGATGTAAGCTCCATGGCCAGCCACAGAGTATACTATAAGGGGGAAGGTGATAGCTTCCCCCAAGTCCGGGCTGTGGTGAGTCTAATGTGTTCGTGTTACCCATGGTTCGTCCTAACACCAAAAGTGCTCCAACTACACACTAACCACTTTGTGTGGGTTGTGTGTAGGCCCGTGTGAGTGAGTGAAGCTTGTCAACTCTTCCTACTCCCATCCTAGAACTCCAACACGCCCTTCTACCCCTCAAAGTGTTGTGAGTTAAGGAACATGCCCCTACTCCTCCCTCTTCCGCTGTCTTTTACTTAGACTCACATTTGAGTCCTTCAAGGAGTTGAAAGTGCGTCATGTGAACTCATAAGCTTTTGTGCCACTTCACGCATTTGAAGTTGGCATTCCATAAGCTAATCAGTGCAAAAATTATGTGTTTTCTTCATGTATATGTACTTTTCGAACACGAGAATTTGATGCCCTAACAACTTGTGGTGTAGTAGTCTCCTCCCGCCTCACCACCAAGGTGTGTTCTTCTTCTGTGTTGAAAGGACGAAAAGATTGTGGCATAAGTGCTCAAGCTCCTCTAGGCCTAATAATAGGACTTGAACCAAATGGAAGTCCATCAATTTGAATTACTTGCCTAGTGGTAGAAAATTTGAGTGCCACACTAGCTCTTGTGTCACAAAATAGGAAGGACAAAAAGAAGTGGCAAATTCTCGTGTGAGACTAGAATTGTGTGCACTTGAAAGAACATACTACCCAACCATGGCATCATGTGAGAGGCCATAGAACGACCTAGGAGGTCCTTCCCATGATCCTAAACCCTGTACAGGTTAGGCATGACTAACTGGTTGGGAAGACTTGCTTTTTAAATTAGCAAATCGGGCCCTCATTGATTCAAGTTCATTTTGTAAAATTTGAACTTAAACGGCATGGGCTTGAAGCACCTCCCTCTTCTCAACATTGTGCTCCTTCTTTTTAACATTCTTACTATAATTACCCTTGGTGGGGAAAGCCTGAGTGCAAGGCTAAAATGACTTGGCTTTTGGTTGACATGCAGTGGAAGATGATAGCAGATTTTGCCGTGATAATTAAAGTTACTTTTGTTCCAAGAACTTGGCAAAACAAATAGCTTCCTAATGTCTCCCTTTCCCACAATAATCACAAAAGAGATCCTCGGAAGGAATGTTGCACTCACTAGCTTTGTGGGCAGGATTGCCACAATAGTTGTAAGAAGGTGGATGCGTGCAGTTGAGTGCATTGCTTTAGCCTTTAAAGAAGAATGTGACAATCTAGTGGCGCATCTAGTGGAGGCTTAGGCCTTAAATGTGATGGAGGCCTCATAGTACTAGCCTCATAATGTGCATGAGCAAGTTCTAGCTTTTCAAAACTATTGTACGCATCTAGCAAAGTGTACGAATCTCCAAATTCTGCAAAAACCTGTTGCAAAACCTACGCATGGAGTGTCGGAGTACTTTCCAACGAACGAAGATACAAGTGGCGACTTCCAGTTCTGTGATGCTCTGAATATCCTCTTTAAGCTTGAGAAGCCTCATGTAGAGCATCTTGAGGGTTTCATCTTTCTGCCGAAAGAAGGTGGCAAGTTGCAATATCTTTTCAGAACTCTTCACCGAAAATTATAACTCAAGAACTCGAAATAACTCCCCCACTAGATCAATAAAAGCTGGTGCATCGATGGTGGGCAAAATGTTTACGGTATCAATAATGAATTGTTGAAGAGAAAGATTTATTGAAGTAGGTGCCGAATCTGGATTATTAGGCACAATCCCATGATGTGTAATGGCATCTTGTAGTGCAGCTTAAGAGGCGATGGCAATGGCTATGGCATAAGTTAGATTGGGGATTAGAGTGACGCCCAAAATCCTTGAAAAATGTTGCTCGTAGAAATCCAATGCTTCATAGTGCACATGATAGGCTAATTGTTTGAATGCAAACACCCTGATGTAATCAGCACCATACTTGAGCTCCAATTCACAAACCACATTTGAAAAAGTTACCTTGAATTCCTTCAAAAAAATGAGACTTGGCCTTTCACTAAACTTTTCAATTCTCCCAGAGGAACTGCTGACCTCCATGGTGTATATGGGTGTGGAGGTCACGGCTTGTAGCAGAATATATGGTGATGGTGTGAAAGCTAGTGTGGCAACAAGCATGCCCCATTGATTAACCCTTCTAAATGGACTCTGATGTATCGTTGATGTAGTGTAACTTGAACCTGAATTCCTAATAGGAGTTATACTAGATGACGGTGGCGCTATAGACGTTTGATGGGTGAAGATCATGAGCTCAAAAAAATCGATTCAAATGATTATGTGTTACTTTGTAACTAATACCTTGGCTTTGTCTTAACGATAATGCTCTCATTACCCAAGGAAATGTTGTTGTCCCATGTTAGGCCCCTTGTTTTGGGACAGCGTTTACCCCAAGGCTTTACCTTACATTGAAGTATTGAACATTGGAATCAACTCTTAATCTTTAGGTGACATATAACGAGATTGTACCACAAGTTTCCCTCGGGCAACACGCATCAATGGAAAATAAAATAAAATTCCCTTAAATTCCACCAAGTCACTATAAAGCTTAAGTGGTTTGGGTGTCAGAGTGGGCCATAAGGGGGGTGGGTGCTCCAATTAACTGTAGAAAATCATATTGTGTAGCCGGTTTGTAATACATAACATTAGTTACAAAGTTTTAACACAATGTATAGTTTGAAGAATATAGTGTGTCGATAGGGATGAATGGCGATGGATAGACGTCAGTGGATGGATGTTTATGGATGGTCATCGGTGGACGGAAGGGGTTGAATGGACGAAACCAAACCGATAGACACCAATGGGCGTTAGATGGAACAACGACAAACATCAGACGAAACGATGACAGACATCAAACAAAATGATGCTGGACATTGAACAGAACGAAGACGAATGTCGAACGAAACAACGGAACAAAATGAACTACGACTATGACAAACTACATCGACGACAATGCTACAAAGCTGACGCGCCCCCAAGTTCCTTGTTAGACCCAAAAGGGTCTAATTATGTCAAAGAACGGAAGTAGTTGGAACTTAGTGCTGCCCCCAACTTCCAACACTAAAGGGGGTAAGAGGGGCATGCTGAAAGCTCCGGGATTAGACTAGGAAGAGGGACAAGCTATTTAGTTACTCGGTCTTGCATTCAAAACCAACCAACAAGTTGGTTAGTTCACCATTCGAAACATTCTTGGTGTTGGAATAAGCCATGGGCAACCCTAGACTCACTTGACTCACCACGGCCTGGACTCAGGGGAAGCCATCACCTTCCCCCATATAGTATTCTCTACGTCTCTCCGCCGCACTTACATTTGAATGACATTTTTTTCCCGGGACTCCCAAAATGGAGTCCCGAAACTATCCCGGTTTGGACTCCCAAAATGGAGTCCCGAAACTATCCCGGTTTGGACTCTCGGGACTTTGGGCGTTCATAATTTTTCATTCCAACCTCCGGTTGGGACGGGGTCTAAAGCAAACTTGTAGCTCTCCTTGAGATCTTTCCAACGGTGTGTCGCACTCCACCTGCACATGCCAAGATCGGGTCGATTCTTGACTTTTAGTGGTTAGGAGTCAAACTGCCAGTTTGACTCCCGACCCTTCTTTCAGCCATAACTTGTGTTGCAGATGTCCAAATGGCTCATGCAAGGCCATTTCGAACATTTACACTTCAAGACCTTTCCAATGGTATAAAGAACACTTCAATGCGAGGTGTTTTGACCCCTGCAATCACATTCTGAGTTTTTGAGAGTCTCGGAGGACTCCCAAGTCCCATTTTCGGGAGTGTGAGTGGTGACCTCACACTTCCCTCAAAGTGGGGTTGCGACAAAAATAGTCCGCGTCCACAAGCTTTTCGGCGATGGCGTGCAAAAAAGGAAAAAAAAATTTCTTTTCTTCTACTTTGTGTTTTCTTTTTTTTCATCGTTTTCTTCTTCTTCCAGAACTGCTACAGGAGCTATTCATTACATGACTGCAAGCTCAAAAACACACAGGACTGCACAACCTAGATGTTAACCTCAAAACCCATGTACAAATAAAACAAATGTATGTGGGGTTGCATCACTTGGTGCAAATCTTGTACTACAATCAAACGTTATGTGTGTGTGCGTGCCCCTAAGACCTAAAGTTGGTAGTAAAAAAGCTTTGGAGCTATTCGCTCCTTGTTGCCTCTGAAGCTCCAGAACTTATAATTTCATAGCTTGTAGCTTGTTTCTAATGTCCCTTTTCCCTTGCTTATGCTGCTACTAGTTATGGTTGTTGTTGTTCTTATTGTAACTACAGTACAAGAGTAGAAAAAAAAAAAAAAAAAAAAAACAACTAAAAAAAATAAAAAAAAAAAAAAAAAGTAGCAACAACTTAAGAACATAAGAAACTAACAAATAAAATAAACCCAAGAAACTCAAAACTAAGAAAAATTTGCCGCTTTCAACATTAAGTCACAAAGAGTAGTTTTTCTAGAATTAAATTGAAAAAAAGGAAAAAAAGTGTAGTGTATGTAAACAATGGTTGTGTAATAACCATTGTGAACATCTAGAAATCCAATTTGACTATGGAGGAAACTTTCCCTTACAAAGGAATTCTAGAAAAACTAATAAGAGAAGGGAAGAGCTTGGCCTTTTCTATAGCCGTCAACAAAGCTGAAACCCTAAACAAGCCATAACCTTAAAATACCTAATAACATACAATAACCTAAGAACATACATTAACCCTAAAGGCATGATTGACATGCTCATAAGCGGCCGTCATGTATGAGGCCATGCATACGGGCATGACAATGGGGATTTATGACAAGATTTGTAAACAAGATTTGTGGTTGTTGAAACAAATTTAACTATTGTGATTTGTAAAATCGTTTTGCCATTTGTAAATGTTTGAAAGTTGCTAGTCCCATGTAAGTAGTCCAATACACATCAAACATGTTTCATGATAACAATAAATACACAAATAGATTAAACATTTACAAATATGTCACTAAGCACATATATGTTTACAATTGTAGATTATTTTGGGTAGGCAATGTAGTTTCTTATGCAAGCTTGAAATAAACAATCAAAGTAACTCAATTTAAAGTTCATTCATTTTTTACATGTCACCATATCCATATCCAAAACATTTTTGTCAAACACTACTAGACTTAGACTTGAATCCTTTTGTAGATATAAAAAAGCTAAAAAGTGTACATGTAAAGTACCAAGGTAGCAAAGGTTGGAGACTAGGCATCTTTTAATCACTTGCAAGATTACAAGATATATGAGACATTGATCAAAATGTTTATATTGAAATTTTTGAATAGTTTATAAAAACCACCTAGAGAAAATTTATGGTGAACACGCCTCACAAACAAAAATTTTAGGACATGGTTTCACCAATAGTGTGACTACCTACTCAAATTCCAAGCAAAAAAAAAAAGTGAATCAATCTTACAACAAAAATGGCCAAGGAATAATTCTATCGTAGAGGACAATGCATACAAGTCACCTACATTTGCTTACATCAAGGAAATGGATCAACTGATGTTGGCATACAGTAAAATTAATAGTGAAGAAAAGGAATTGAGATCTACAACACAACCAAAAGAAGGAATGATGAAAATGGATGAGAAAGAAGAAACCATGCCTACCATCATAGTGCGCAAAAAATGAAATGATGGACACCAATGAGGAAAAGCAAAACATGCCACAAGCTACACCAATGTCAAAAATAGGTTCCAATGATGTGAATACAACACCTTCGAAGATTGATTCCATGTAGTACATCCAAAGCAAAGTCTAATGATGCCATGGAAACTCACAACAACTGGAATTAAAAAACCAAGTAAATGAGTATTAGTGAATTATAACTTTGAGTGACTTAAACCTTCGTGGCTTGCAAGATCAAACCTAAGTGTTCGATTGATTAAGGTTTGGTTGGATTATGGACATTTTGAGTTGGAACCCTTTTGTATATTGTTTGTAAGCATTAGTTTGTTTGTGATCATTGTCAAGAAAGTTCAAATGCTAAATTTGGGTGTAAGTTGATTTTGGATTCAAGAAATGGAAGATTGAATTTGTTGAACAAATGTGCAAAAGTTTAATTCATAAGTAAAAACACAAAGGAAAAAAACAAGAAGTAATAATACACTTAAGAAAGTTGGAACCAACAAACCATAAAAGTCAAAGAAATGAAACATAGGAATATTCACACAACCAAAATCAAAATATCCACCCATCCATATGAATACATAAAGAAAACATCAATTCCATTGGGTAGATTGATGAGGTGAAATAGTCCCTGTGCACCCATTAGAATGAGTAGCCTTGAGCTTAGCCAATTCCATCTTGGTTGAATGGCCATGGCATATCATGGCATCAATATGGAACATGATGGAGATGCCATAGAAATTTTTTGGGGACATCATTGGAACAAGAAAACCTTTTTAATGATATATCGTTTGTATCTTGGGAAAATATACATCATAATTGTCTTATGTAGAAGATTATGACATGTCACCCATTTTTCTATGCCTTCAAATGTGAACAAAAGTGACATCATCATGGAACACATATGTTAGTGATCTTCAATGTGCTCCCATTCCATAGAAGTACAATGTTTGAATCCAACTATTAAACCAATTTGGCTAGAGCATAATAGAAATTTATGTATTTTCACAATGTATTAACCATCATAAACACACCATAAAAATGACTAGGCTTGACATTCATTGGAAGGGTAATTCCCATCAAAAGTTTAATGGGGATTAAGTTTAATGGGGATTATAAATGCATCCATCATTGTTAATATTATTGTTACCAAAAGAATATGTTGGGTTAAAATATAAATGAACTTTAGAATATGTATTATCACAAAGGCACCCATTCATGGTAGCATGCATGTTGGTCCATTTGTTTGTTATACAATTAGCTTGTAGTTTCTATGATGGATTGTTTCGATGCAACCAAAATGATAATATGACCAAGGAAGATTTAACCATTATTTGCCCATCTTTTAAAGGCCTGAAATTGGAATGAAAGTTTCCACATACCTTGGCAACTAATTTTCATTCTATTGAATAAGCAAACATTCTGTAAATTGATAGTACATTCCTATTAGTGATGAGTATTGTTGATAAAATAGCAACATTGGAATGAATATGACAACTATTCACCCCAATACAATTGCCAATTAGACCAATCATTATGTATTCATTCATAAGTCAGAACATATAATCCATGTCAACAAAACACAGTCATTGTGTAATTAGTGAAGTGATGGATTGTCATTATTTAGTCATCGCGCTATCATTAACATGGAGAGTTATTCACATAAAATACCTTATAAAATATTTGCATTATGCCACGGAATACATGGCCATAAAATTGCATGTTATTGAATGTATTCTATCCAAATCAATCTACACAATCAATTTGTAATCATAAATACAATGTACTTGTTCCCTATCTTGAATGTATTCTATCCAGATCATTTTGCATAGTTGCTTTGTAATCATACAAACAGTGTAATTGTTCCCTATCTTGATGAAAAACGACAATTAGACCTTTGGGTCATTGTGTCCATCATTGTGGATAATATATGGATGAAAAAAAAATGAAAGAACAAGCTCCCATGTTCTATTGCTAAATTATCATCCATTAGTCATATTGATAACTAATTTATGACTAGAGCCTTTCCCAGATAGGATGAATTGTTAAAGATTATGGTTGTCGTCATTGACACCTCATTTAAACAGTCATTTAGGGTTTGTAGTCATTGATGCCTTGATTGCAAAAGACAAGATTCCTTCTAATGGGCTAGCAGTGCCTATAGAACTGAAGTGCAGCACTTGTACTTAGCTACAACCAATGAGGAAGAACTTGGACAACAAACACATGGAGCACAAAGGTGAGAGAGGCAGGTAGAAGATCGTCATTACACTACTACGACTAGAAAGCCAAGCCCAAAACCCTAACATGGGGGTGTTGTTTACAACTTTAGGGTTACACAAATACCAGATTACCCATGCCCGTCAATTTCTTTACCTTTTCTTCTAAAAAGACCTAGGCCAATTGTGTTTGACAAACTTTTTTACAAAAAAACCAACCAGGTTTCATTTTCATCCAATTTAAACAACGGTCAGATCTGTGACATTTGTCAAATGCTTGCAGAACATTCATAAGGTGGTGACATGCTTGCTCATAAGGCAACAAAGTGTTTTTTTTTATAAATTCGAGCAAGTGGACCTGTGCAAGTTTTGAATCAATTATATGCATAGAGGGTGGGGGCATATTTTCCTGGTCTCTCATCCAAATGCTGCGAT
>Ga0116227_10001107_pt1 | contig 58293 bp, 56 predicted proteins | sample S1TSphgellanicum_FD_89693 | JGI IMG/M metagenome (GOLD analysis project Ga0116227, IMG submission 89693) | Host-associated microbial communities from peat moss isolated from Minnesota, USA - S1T2_Fb - Sphagnum magellanicum MG | ecosystem: Host-associated > Plants > Peat moss > Unclassified...
CGCCGGTCCGCTCCCCATCTGCGACAGCCACCGAAATCTTCAGCTTCGATGTATCCAGACCAATGAAAAGTTCGCTATGCTGCTCCATGGTTCGCCCTCGCTTAAGCTTGGGGCTCGGCTCTGGCCCATCCAGAGCAATCCCCGTTCTCAGCTTACCTCGGGGGCGGGCCACTTTCTGCCCACGAACATGCGGTCTAAAAAATCCCGTTCCACCAGCAACTGGCCAATCTTCGCGTGAAGCTTCTCGATCTCGGCCTCACCCACAACCTTGGCAGCCGGCTCGCCCGCGTCAAACAGACCGGCCAAACCCTGCATCGCCTGCCGCTTCCAGCCACCAATGACGGTGGGATGTATCCCGTGCTTGGCAGCCAGCTGAGACGTCGTCATCTCACCCCGGATCGCCTCCAGCGCGACCTTCGCCTTGAAATCCGAACTGTACCGCTTTCTGGTCGTATTCATGCCCGCTTCCTTACTTCGCGGGAGAGCTTAGCACCCTGTCCAACTTTCCGGGACCACCTCAGAAAACGCCGGAGATCTTCGACGGTGGCTGTATCCGGGGGCTGGCCGAGGAAAGCAGCGAAGCGCCGAACGTAGCGAATGTAGTCCTTCTGCGTATGCTCCCCAAAGCCACGCATCTTCATGTCCTGCAACATGCGCTGGCGGAGCGAAGTGTTCGGGGCGACGGTAGTGACAGCATCCATGGTGAGTTCCTTTCCGTTGAAGGAACCCGCATGGTCGAGCGGCAACATCTCCCCGCCCAAAGCCTTTCAAATACTACGCTACGTCACCCCACGCGACCCTCCCGCGGAGCGGGTTCGTGCTTCTGGTCGCGTGCTGAAGATTACGCCGCCACCCCACGTGCCGCCAGGATCGCCGCAATATCGGCCGTTCGCAGGCCCGATGCCAGTCGCCGGAAGCCGCCGTTCATTTACGAACTGTTGATGCCTTGAATTGGGCCGTTTGCTGACTGGCAGGTTACAGGTCCCGACCTTGGAATAGACATCCATGCCCTTGGCAACAGCATGGAGCGCGGCTGTGACGGGCAGCAACCGGAACAGCAACAAGAGCACCGCTCCCGCCACCGCCCAGATGGCCTCCGGCCAGCGAAATGGTCGGACGATGACACCGACCAGCGAGGCAGCGCAAAGGCCCCATGTCGCTATTGTCGCAAGGCTCACCAGTGCCTGCCGTTCTTGTTCGGGCCGAGACGGGTGCCGGTGAGGCCGTGTTCAGCCCAGGCACCGATCGCATGGACATCACAGCCGAGCGCCACCGGTATACCGCGCCTGGGGAGATCATCCGCCGCACGGACCAGCACCGTGATCGTATCGCGGGCGGCGCCGGTTGCGACCGAGACACGATGAAGCCCTGCTTCAAGCGGAACAGCTGCTTGCCACAACCCACCGCCCTGGCCTGGAGCCAACGGCACGCCGTTGCGGTCATCAACCCACAGCGTGACCGGGTGCGGTCACCTCGCCGAATATTTTCGCAATGATCTCGACATTGCCGGGCCGCGGAATTTGCAGCGGGTCTGCCGGACGGGTCACCATGCGCAGATCCCCCGGGGCGACGATCTGAACAAAAGGCCAGGCGCTGCCGATCTCTTTGAACCGCCAGCTCGCTACCCGATTATGGATGGTGATAACGGCGTATCCCGGAATGCCGCTGCCCTCTTCGATCTGGCCGGTCGAGCGGGTTGCGGCATAGATGACGCGCCCGTCATTGAGGATTTCGCTGTAATGCGTGTGGCCAGTATCGACAAAAGCGACCCGCGCGTCGGCAAATATCTGCGCGATGGTGTCGCCGTCGGCGGCGAGATCGCAGGGTAGGCGTGCATGAATACCAGCGACGGATGCCCCTCCGCATCGGCTCGGGCCAGTTCTTCCAGCAAGCGGGTTCGGTGGTGCATCGACAAGCGGAAATCCGGCCCGCCTGCTCCCTTCGAAACGATATCGAGGAATATGCATCGATGTGCGGCAATAACCTCTGTCTCGGGGCGATTTGACGGGGGAATAGCGGTTTTGTAATTCTCGAGGTTGCCGGGTTCAAAATCATGATCGCCGGGAATCACGCGCCAAGGCAGTCGCAAGGGCGCCAATGCGGCGGTAATCGCATCATATTGTTCTATGGTGGCATAGTTGGCATTGTCGCCCGGCAGAAACACGAAATCCGTAAAATCAACGAGGTGGGTGTTGATCTCGGCGACAATGGCCTGCAGCCGATCGCGGCTGAGCCAGCCATCGGCTTCGTCCATATGCAAGTCGCCGATGTGGACCCAGGTGATCGACGTGGTCATTGCGCAGTCTCCGTTGATCGATCCGGTGCGCCGTCGCACACCGGGCGAAGTGTGCCGGCAAAGCCGAGCCACAATCCGACACTGACGACCGCGAACGAGCCGAGAATGTAAAACGCAACGTGATAGCCGAGCAATTGCGCCAGCCAGCCACCGATCGCCGGGCTCAGCGACGCGCCGACCCCTTGAGCGGTCATGACCGCGCCTTGCCCCACATTGACCGGCCGGTGCCGTTGAGCAGGCGAGCGACCAGTCCCGGCACAGCGACGCTTTGCAACCCTGCGCCAATGCCGTCCAGCGCCTGCACCGGCCAGACGCCCCAGTGTTCGATGAAGGTCCCAGCCAGAAATCCGCGCAGCGGCAACACCGCGAACGAAATCAGCATCACCCGCCAATATCCCCGGCCGGCTGCAATCCGCATCGCCATCAGCGAAGCAAATATCATCACCGCCTGGGCCACCACCACCGTCTGTGCAACGAACAGCGGCGCGTTGCCTTTGCCCGCGCCGACGACCGCCATTCCATAGAGCGGCAGCATGGCACCGTTACCGAGATGAAATCCGGCAAGCGAGACAGCCAGGATCAGCAGCGGCCGGTTGCGCGCCAATTCCCGAAAGCCCTCGACCTTTCCCCCTCGCCTGATCCACCATCGCTAGTGCCCTCAAGACCGCGCGCGGCACGGTGATCGATAGCCTGCTCGGGTATGCGCAAGACCGAGATGATGGCGAGCACACCGAAGAACGCTGCGAGGTAAAATGAAGAACGCTGCGAGGTAAAATATTGCCGGCATTCCGAACTTCCACCCGAGCCAACCGGAAAGCCCCGCACCGACCATGTTACCGGCGTGATTCCATGCCTGGTTGCGACCATTCTGCGCATTGAAACCCGTTTGGCGGAAAATGCCGAGGGTGATGCCGGCCACTGCAGGTCCGATCGCAGCACCCGCAACGGCTGTGGCGACCTGGCTGGCCGTCACTACCACCGCGGATTGCGATAGCAGGATAAGGAGCGAGGCAACGACCGTACAGACACCGGTCACGGCGACGATCAGCCGCTTTTTCGTAGTATGGTCGATGAATGCACCGGCAGGCCCTGTCACGATCATCCCGGCGACGCCGCCAACGGTCATGACCGTGCCGATCGGCCCGGTCGTCCATCCGCGCTGTTGCAGGAACACACCCAGAAAGGGGCCGATGCCGGCCTGCATATCCGCCATGAAGAAGTTGAGCGACTGGAGGGCGCGGCGTGCACGCGTCGTGTCCGCCGAGCGGGGCGGTTCGCCTTCGCTGGTCATAGCCGTTCTCCAGTCGGTGATTTAATGGACGAAAGCCGGATCGGTGCCGGGGGTGACCATTTTTGCCCACCCCCGACATCTACGACTTCAGTTCTTGGCAGGCGCGGGCGCCGGCGCGACACCGCTGGCAGCGACGGGCGGTGGCGGCGGCAGCGGCGGACCATCAACGCGTTCGGCTCCGGGTGGTGGCGGCGGCGGGCCGTCAGGCCCATCATCGCGATCGCGCGGGCCATGGGGCGGCCTACCCAGCGGCCCAAGCGCAACAACGTTGTTGTCGGGTCCGACCAGGAATGCGGCATGAACGAACCCGCGGTGCCGCCGAGCGCAAGCAGGGCGAGCGCTGCCAAAGCCAGATTGCGCCGGCGACCGGGTAGGCGGTGCGCGGGAGGGTGAACGTCGTTGTCGTGGGTTTCATGGGCGGGCATTGCAAAGTCTCCTTCTCGTCTGACCCCGTCCGTTATAAACCGAGCAGTTCCCACGCCCCTGAACCGCGCGGTTCAGGTTCGGTTTAAATACAAAAGCTACCCCCTGCCCGGAAGGGATCTCGCACTTGCGGATAGACCTTCAGAATGCAGGATCGTCGCCTCGAGCGCGCAGCGCTTCAGGCTCGAAAGGCGTGCCATCCGCGTCGGCATGCGGGTGATCATCACACCGCCAGCATTGCGCGTTCATGCAGCCGCACCCCACCCGATAGCTGTCTTAGAATGACAGCCCGCTTCAGAAAGAGGTGTGCCCCGGTTTCGGCGGAATAGCCCATGGCGCCATGGGTCTGGATATTGGTCGTTGCATTGCGCAGGCCGGCATCCATGGCGACCAGCCACGCGGCGGTCACTTGCCGTGCCGCGTCCTCAAAACCGTCACGCAGCGCGATAGCCGCATAATAGAGTTGGTTTTGCGCAGCGTCGCTGCGCATCGCGCATTCCGCCAGGGGGTGCGCAATGCCCTGGAACGCTCCGATCGGCTTGTCGAACTGTACACGCACTTTTGCGTATTCAGCGCCCATGGCGAGCGCCGCTGCACCAATGCCAATCGCGTGCGCTGCGGCCATGATCGTGGCAACCAGCCAGATATGCTTGGCCCCGCCGACCGACCAGGCATCTGCCGATACGACGCGTGCCCTGGTCGCCGACGCGGTCGCGTCCAGGCTTTCGACAGCCTGCCGGTCAGTGATGTTGTCAGCAGAGACCAGGCTGCCGCCTTGCGGCGACAAAGCAATGTAGAGGCCAGCATCGCCCAGCAGATAGCATTCGCCGCATGGCCCGGCGCTGTCCTGGGGCCAGCCGTAAACCGGCATCGCGAAACCGACGGGTCGTACGCCGCTCGCCAGTTCGCTGCACAGTGCAGTATTGCCGTCTGCGGCAGCGAGCCGCGCGGCGAGCAGGGTTGCCAGCACGCGCAAGTCGGCGACCGTGCGGCCCAGTTCGATGTGAAGCAGTGCTTCATCCGCAATGGTCAGGCCAAAGCCGCCGAATTCCTCGGGTAGATTGGCTCCCAGATAGCCCAGTTCCGCGATTTCGGCGATCCCGGTCTTGCCCGGACCATTGGCGGTCAGCACGCGCGCCAGCCCGTCGACGATTTCGGTCTGTTCGGGTGACGGAAGAATGTCGATGCTGCTCACGTCAATAGCTCCTCGGCAGGCCAAGCATGGTCTGGGCGATGATGTTTCGGCGCACTTCGGCCGACCCGCCCGCGATCACGTACAAGCGATCCGCCAGATAGCCGCGAGTCCATTTTTCCAGCACGGAATCGAGTGCGACAATGTCGCCGCCCAGCACGTCCATCCCGGTTAGGCGGATGCGTTGCAGCAATTCGCCGAAATAGAGATAGGGCAGCGCTACTTCCGGCCCGGACTGTTCGCCGCGATTTTGCTTGGACAGGATCGCATAGGTCATCGCGCACAAGGCAGAGGCCTCGGCCCGTTGGCGGGCCAGCCGCGCCGCCAGTTCCTCGTCGGCGATAACCGGACGCCCGTCCGGCCCGGTGCGGGTGCGCGCCAGTTCGATAAGCTCCTCGACGGCGTGGACAAGTTCGGCGCTATGGTTGGCGGCGCCGGCGGTACGCTCATTGTTGAGCGTGACCATGCCTGTCCGCCAGCCATTGCCCAGACCGCCGACCACATTGGTCAGCGGCACGCGGACATTGTCGTAGAAAACTTCGCAGAAATGCTGATCGTTGGCGATCGTGGTCAGAGGGCGGATATCGATCCCCGGCGTTTTCATATCGACGATCAGCCAGGTGATGCCCTTGTGCTTGCCGATTCCGGGCTCGGTACGGACCAGCGTTTCCTGATAGGTGGCGAATTGGCCATAGCTGGTCCAGATCTTCTGGCCGTTCAGCACCAGATCGTCGCCATCGATGTCCGCACGCATGCGCAGGCTGCCCAGATCCGATCCGGTGCCGGGCTCGGAAAAGCCCTGGCACCAGATCACCTCGCCCTTCAGGATCTGGGGAAGGTGGAATGCCTTTTGCCCTTCAGTTCCAACCGCGATGATCGTTGGCCCGGCATGGTTGATGGCGGGGCTCAGGCTGCCGACGTCGGGGGCGTCCGCGCGAGCCAGTTCTTCGAACCAGATCAATTGTTTCACCGGGCTGAGGCCTGCACCGCCATAGTCCTTCGGCCAGGTCACGGCCCCGAAGCCGGCTTCAAATTTTGCCTTTTGCCATCCAAGGTCAAAGTCGCGGACGGCGGGACTACCGTTGACCGGACGTTTTTCCTTTGGCTTGTGGTCGGCCAGCCAGTCGCGCACGCACTCTCTGAAGTGACGCTCCTCGCTCGAAAATTCGATCCTCAAGGCAATTTCTCCCAGAGCTTGCGTGTTTGCGACATCGCATAATAGGATAGGAGATATTAAACCTTTAGATAAATAGCAAGCTGCCTCGCAGGGCGACCGGGCGATTGCCGGCCGCCACCTGCCTGATGGCCTTTACGCTCTGATCGACGGGGTTACGCTGCCGAGCGCGCCGGACGAGGTTTCAGGTAGGATGGGTGTCGAATGGGACCGCGGTGACCGTCGCCAGAATGATTCTGGCCGCAGAATCGATATAGTCCTCGATACTCGAAGCGCGGTGTTTGTACGGCCACTGCATGACGAGGACGGTCAGGCGATCAATCATTCCGACCAGCAGGCCGGCGATCCGCCGGGCATGTTCCCATTCGATGGCGGCGGCCTGGGGTTGATTGATCTGGTGTATCGTCACAATCTGGCGGGCGAGCAGGTCGACCACGGGTTGTGCGGCGCACGACCGTATCCGGGCAAGGCGTTCCTCGCCTTCGTCGGCGAGATGGTTGCGCAGGCGCAGAATAGGATAATTGTCGACGTTATAATCGACCATGATGCGCAGCAGTTCGACCAGATTTTCCAACGCCGCCGGGCCCTGCCACGGCACGCCGTCAAAACGGGTGATGTCGGGGAAGCTTTGCGAAATCTGCTCGACCAGCACGACGAAGATGTCGGTAACATCCTCGAAATAGGTATAAAGCGTGCCCACCGCGAGACCAGACCGTTTGGCAATTTCCACTGCCGAAAGCTCTCGGAACGAGCGTTCGAGGATCATGGCCCGCGTCGATTCCAGGATGACCTGCCGCGTGCGCGCGCCCTTGTTGCCAAGCACTTGTCCGCGTTGGTTGCGTTCAGCCTTCAATGGCCTGATCTCGCCTGGCTGGGATTGGGCTGCGCGTCGCGTCACTGCCACCTCGAATCGTCGAGCACCTCCAGCACCGAAGTCTCTTCCAGGCCCGGCAGGATTATTTCCGCCAACTTCGCCATATGGCGGTTCCAATGGTCCTCGGCTTCCTTTGCCTTCCCCTTTGCAATCAGGTTGGCGAGTTTCTCGTGAGAGCGGATGCCGGTTATCGAACGGGCGAGGGTTGTCGGCTGGTCGGCCGGCAGGCGCGTCTGATGGTACAAGCGCAAATGGCGCAGCACGAGATCGTGCAGTGCAACGCCAAGCAGGGCGAACGTCTTGTTGCCGCATTCGCTGAGCAACAGACGATGGAAGTCGGCCGCGTCGTAGGCAATCGAGTGCGATTGGTCCTCCAGCGTCTGAAATTCCTTCTCGACATGGGCGAGAAGTTTGTCGCCGGCCACTTGGGGGTTCAACCTGGCGGCCATGCCTGCCGCCGCCGGTTCGAGCGCGGCGCGGGCAGCGAAAACGTCGCCGAGCGTGGCGTTGTTGGACTGCAGCGAAACGCCGACGGCTTTGGACACGAAATTGGGGCTGGGCGCCTGAACGACCGCACCGCCGCGCGCGCCGCGCGTGACGCAGATCAGGTTTTCGAATTCGAGGATACGGATCGCCTCGCGAATGGTTGGCCGCGATACCTCAAACATTTCGATCAATCGCGCTTCCGACGGAAGAAAACTACCAGGCTCGTTGGAGCCATCGACGATTGATCGGCGGAGCTTGGCTGCAACGATTTCTGCAGCCTTTGGGACCCGCACGCTCGTTTTCTTGTTCATTTTTCCCGAAATCGCTCCAGCAAGATGCGCAACCACACCGCAGCATCGGCGCACGCGTCACAAGACCCGGATGTTTCACTTGGAGCAACGAGCCCGCCCTTCGCATGCCGCGAGATTGCGGCAATTCGCCTCAAGTGGTTGAGGTGGGTGCTTTAACGCTCTTTGTGCCTTATGAAACGGGCACCGATTTAATGGCGACCTATCTGCGACAAGTCAATTTCGATCGCTGCAGGATTGTGATTAATCCACTGGCGTGTCCGCCCTGATTTGACAAGGGTTTTGATCTCGTCGTCGGCGCTTGTGGCAACCTGCGGGACAGGGACCGCCGTGCTGCCCGATCCCAATGCGTGCGCCGGCGAACATGGGGTTGTGATTATGTAGTAATATAATTAATCTGTATAACGCAACGGAGATCGCGTATTGTCGATCCAACGGGAAGGGACGCATATGGATTTGCATGAGGCATCCGCACTGGTGATTGGCGGTGGTGGTGGATTTGGCAGCGCAACGGTGCGTCGCTTTGTCCAAATGGGGGCCAAAGTCATCATCGCCGACATGTCGGAAGAAAAGGGCGACGCGCTTGCCGCCGAGCTGGGCAATGGTTCACGCTTCGTCAAGACCGACGTGCTGACCGAGGATTCCGTGCGCGCTGCCATTGCCGCAGCGGAACAGCTTGGCCCGCTGCGCGCCTGCGTGATCGTTCACGGTGGCCGCTCGGCGGTTTCGCGGATCATCGGTCGCGACGGCAAGCGCTATGCATTCGAACTGTTCCAGATGACCACCAACCTGTTTCTGTGCGGCACGTTCAATGTGCTGTCGCTCGCGGCCGAAGCGATGGCGCGCAATGAACCGCTGGATTCCAACCAGCGCGGCGTGATCATCACCACCGCGAGCATTGCCGGGTATGAGGGACAAGTGGGGCAGACCGACTATTCCGCAGCCAAAGGCGGCGTCATTGCCCTGACGCTGCCGGCGGCACGCGATCTGGCGCCGCTCGGCATTCGCGTCATGTGCATCGCCCCGGGCACGTTTCTGACCCCCGCCTATCGCATGAGCGCCGAAGAGGCCCAGGCGAAATGGGGCCCGATGGTGCCCAATCCGAAACGCATGGGACGCCCCGAAGAATACGCCAGCCTGGCCGGAGAAATCGTGGCCAACGACTTCCTCAACGGCGAGACGATCCGCATCGACGGGGCGCAGCGTTTCAACATGAAGTAACACGCGAAAGCCACCCTGTGGGCCATCGCAGGGTGGCCCTCCAGACTTGTGCCTACCATTGGGCAAGCGCTGCCGCACGGGCGCGATGGACGGTCGGCGTGCCGAGCCAGGCATGGTCAAACAGCGACCGTCGATACCAGATGCTCAACGCATATTCCCACGTATAGCCGATCCCACCATGCGCGGCGACGCTGCCGCGTGCAACGGCTTCAAGCCGGTCGGCGATGTGGGCCTTGGCGATCGCTGCTGCGCGCTGGCGGTCCGGCAAGGCGGCGTCCTGCGCATAGGCGGCATACCAAAGCAGGGCCCGCGCCGGTTCGACATCCATCGCCAGATCGACCAGTTGATGTTTGAGAGCCTGGAATTGCCCGATCGGTTGCCCGAACTGATGGCGTTCCCTGGCGTAGGAAGTTGCCAGATCGAGGCACTGTTGTGCCGCGCCGAGTGCCTCCGCCGCCGACAGGACTACAGCGGCATCGAAAATCTGCTGCGCCAGCGGGTCGCCTGCCTCGCAGATGACGGTTGCCGCCGCGCCATGGAAGGCGACCGTCGAAAGCCGGCGAGTGTGATCGGATGACGGCATGGGCTTGACCGTGACGCCCGGTCCCGTTTCCACCAGCGCCAAGCCGCCGCCGGCAGTACCGACGATGAAAAGGTCGGCAATTCCGGCCGACTGGACGAAACGGACCGTGCCCGTCACCGTCGTACCCGTACAGACGACATCCCAGGTGTCGGGCAGCCATTGGCCGCCCCAGGCAAAGGTGATGATGCACGATCCGGCAAGCACAGCATTGTGCCACGGGGCGGCCTCAGGGCTCGCCACCAGTGTTGCGCCGAGGATCTGCGCGCCGAGCGGGCCGGTGGCTGCGGCCATGCCGGCTGTTTCGAGCACCAGCGCTGCATCGACCAGCCCGAGGCCGGTCCCGCCACGGTCCTCCGGCACCATCAGCCCGGCAAGCCCGAGTTCCATCAGGGCCTGCCAGCTCGTCGCGTCAAATTCCGCCTCGCCATCGGCGAATTCGCGCAGGCGCGGTGCCCAGCAATCGGCCAGGGTGCCGCGCACGGCGGCGACTATGGCGTCTTGTTCTTCAGTTGGATGGAATCTCATCGTCCCGTTCCCGGCGCCGGATCGCGCGGCAGCGCCAGCCCGCGTTCGCCAATGATATTGCGCTGAATATTCGTCGTTCCCCCGGCGATCGAGTTGCCAAGCGAGCCCATGATCTGATCGAGCCATTTCTCCCGCCCGCGTTCCCGGGTTCCAGGGGGCGCCGGCTGGACGAGGGCGTCATCGCCCAGCAGATCAAGCCCGAGTTTGGCGATCTCGTGCCCGGTTTCGGTCAACAGCAGCTTCATCATCAGTTGGATAAGGCCCGCCTGTTCCCTGGCGATGGCCAGGCTGAACAAACGGAAGCTGGAATAGCGGTGCGACAACACCCAGCCCTCGATACTGACGAGCGCGTCGCGCACCAGCGGGTCGTCGATCGCGCGCTTGCCGGCGCGAGTGGTGGTCTGCGCCAGCGCGACCAGTTTGTCGAATTGCGCGCCCAGCGTGTCGGCCGATCCGATCGCGGCGCGTTCGTGGCCGAGCGTCGTGCGGCTGACTTTCCAGCCTTCGCCCGGTTTGCCGACGATCCAGTCCTCTGGTGTCGTCACCCCTTCGAAGAAAAACTCGAAGAAGCGCGCCTCTCCGGTCAGTTGCCGGATTGGCCGTCGGGTTACGCCAGGTTGATCGAGATCGATCAGCAGATAACTGATACCGTCATGCTTCGGCGCATCCGGATCGGTCCGGATCAAGGCGAACATATGCGTTGCCGTGCCGCCATTGCTCGTCCACAGCTTTTGCCCGTCGATGATCCAGCGTCCATTTTCCAGCCGCCCCTTGCAGCGCACCGAGGCGAGGTCGGAACCGGAACCGGGCTCGGAATAGCCTTGCCCCCAGCGCATCGCGCCTTCGATCGTGGGGCGGATGAAGCGCATCTTTTGCGCGTCGGTGCCGTGGTGCAGCAGGGTTGGCACCAGCATGCGGATGCCATTGTCGGTCGATTCCATCGGCGCGTGGACGCGGCCGAATTCCTCGCGGATGACCTGGGCGCGGATGACATCGGACGGTTGTTCAGACCCGCCGTACCGTCGGGGAATGTTGCGATAGAGATAGCCTGCATCAGTGGCCTGCCGGCTGAAGCTGGCCAATGCGGCCCTGCGATAAGGCCCCCTTTCGCCCGGTGGCGGCCAATGCAGCCGTAAAAAATCAACAACTTCGCGGCGGAATGCGTCTGCCTCCGGGCCATAGTCGAGATCCATCTTGGTCATCCTAGAAATAGATTATTTATCTATATGATTGTGGTCAGTGCCACGCAATAGTCCGGGCACAGGGAAGCGCATGCGACCAGGACGCATGAAAAATGCCCCGGTCCTCAACGAACCGGAGCATTTTCCTCTCACCGCGCCGCAATTGCGGGCAGTCCTCGCTAAAATCTGAACGAGAGATCAGCGCTGATCATCCGTGGCGGACCATAGCCGTTGGCCTGGGCGCCGATCTGCAAAGTATTTCCGGTATTCCCGAGGAAATACAGCTTGTTGGTCAGATTGGTCGCGTTGACCGCCAGGTCGAACTTCGATCCGAGCACGTGGTTCCATTCAACCCGCAAGTCGACGGTGGTGTAGGCTGGCACCAGGCCGCCGCCATGGGCGATCTGGTCGTATTGACCCAGCACGACAGCCGTCGCTTCGGGCAATACCGCGCCGAGCGGTCCGGTGAAGAATTCATCCTGATAGTTTATCGACGGGGCAAAGGCCAGTTCGCCCTGACCACCGGACAGTTCGTGATGGAACCGCGCTGTGAAGGTCAGCTTGTTGCGCGACACATAGGCGACCGGGTTGCTCTTCAGATCGATTGTCGAGCCAGCCGTTGGATCGGGCCACCTGGTGTTGTAGGCATCGATCAGGGCATAGTTGCCGTGCAGCGTCAGCCAGGGTGTCGGCTCAAGGGTCAACTCGAGGTCAAAGCCCCGGAATGTCGTGGCTGGTACGTTGGTCGTGACCGTCGCGAGACCCGCTGCGCCCAGCGCAAGGTAGCTGACCTGGAGGCCGTGGTAGAGATCATAATAGCCTTCGAGGTTGACCCGGGCAGGGACCGTGCCGAGGGCAAAGTCGCTTTTCATGCCGACGGAGAAATCATCGACGGTTTCCGGGTTGAAAGCGCTGAGGGCGGGGTTGGATTCGGACGGGTTGAAACCCCCGCGCTTGTAACCCCGGCGATAACCGCCATAGAACATGGTCTTGTTCGAGATATGATAGTCGAGCGTGACGTTATACGTGTTGCCTTGCGATTTTTTGTCGAAATAGGACAGCGGAATGGTCGGCACGGAAACGTTGCCCAATTCTTCGGCCTGGGCGAACGAAACATCGTCCCAGCTATGCCGGAAACCGGCGCTCAGGTCGAGTTTATCAGTCAGCTTATAGGTGAATGCGCCGTAGACCCCGTAACTGTTGATGTTGTTTTGTTCAAAATTGGTTTCAAACTCGCCGAATTCGTAGACGGACGAGTAGATATTGATGTTTTGAGGGCTTCCGGGCTCGCGGGTATGATCGAGCAAGGCGCCGACGGTCCAGGTCAATTTGTTGTCAAGTGCACGGCCCTGAAGCTGGACTTCGTCGGTGATCTGCCGATTTTCCAACGGACGTGCCGGCAATTGAAGGTCGATCGCGATCGGCGCGATGTTCGTGCCGTCGGAATCGGACGGATTGTCGGTGTAACCGGCCGAATGGATATAGCCGAATATGTTCTTGAACGTGATATCGTCAGACACGTTAAAGGTTGTGGTGTTGATGATCGCCCAGACCTTCGTGGCCGGGTGATACAGATCAACGTCGAGATCACTGGTCCGGGTGCCGTAACCGGGCGTGTAATAGGCGCCGAGACCGTTCGGCTGACCAACGCCGACAATATTCAGCCCGGCGCCCGGCGAACTGATATTGTCGTCTTCATGATAGGTAAAGATCGTACTGTTTTCGATCCCGTCTGCAGGGCGAATACGCAAGGTCGCACGGATTTCGTTGCTGTCGATATTGTCGTAGGTCTGCGCCGGCAGCGGCTTTCCCGTATAGGCGTCGATGATCCCGGCCGGAGTGTGCATATAACCGTTGCGCTGCGAATGCAGCCCGGCAATGCGCAAATCGATTTTGTCGGCGACGATCGGAATGTTGATCGCACCCTCGGCCTGGAAGTCACCATACGTGCCGCCCTGAAGGCGCAGATAACCCTCATAGATGTCGGTCGGCGCCTGGGGGACGATCGACACGGCGCCGCCGGTCGTGCTGCGCCCGAACAAGGTGCCCTGTGGCCCTTTGAGCACCTGAAACGATTGCAGGTCAAAGAACTGGGGTGGCAGCGTGGGAATCTGGAAAGGCGCGCTCAACGGCACATCGGCGAAATAGGTTTCGACACTGCCTGCTGCGGCGCCATAATTCTGGCCACGTCCGCGGATCGAGAAAGCCGGGGTGTTCGGGTTGCCTGAATCTGCATCGACCGTCAGTCCAGGCACGATTTTGGCAATGTCGAAGGCCGAAGTGACCGACCGCGACGTAAGCGCCTTTTGAGAAAAAGCGGTGATCGACACCGGAACGCTTTGCAGGCTTTCCGACCGGCGCCGAGCGGTAACGACGATATCCTGTATGCCGCCGCCTGGCTGTGCGCCTGCTGCGGTCGGGCTGGCTTGGGGATCTGCAGGCGATGCCGGGGCGCTTTGCGCATGGGCCGCCTGTGCCGAGATCAAAAGTCCCGCTCCAACGCAGGTTTTTGCCATAACCAGACGCATCGAGTTTCGCTTTTTCATCTCATCCTCCCACGGAACGTGATCGGCTATCCTTGCCAATCTGAAAGTTCCTCTAGCAGCTCCATACCTGTAGAGCAATTACATAATTAGACCCTTGCGCCAAGATCGTTCGTATAGGTGCTGCCAGCCTTTGCGACACCTCCGAACACAGCCCCGCGCTGTAGAGTTTTCGCTGTCAGGCTGCGGGTTGATCCGGCGGGTCAGGCCTGCCTGCTCATGCCCTGAAGATGGGGCGCGCCGGCACCGTGGGCCTGGATGTTGGCGCGACCGTCATCGACATGCAGCGTCGTCCCGGTGACATACGAACCTCCGTAAGAAGCCAGAAAAATGACTGCCGCAGCAATGTCATCCGGCTCACCGATCCGTCCCAGGGGAATGCCGCCTTGTGCGGCGCCCAGCCGTTTTTCGTCCTTCCAGACCATCTCGGACGTGAAGCTGCGGATCAGACCCGGCGCAACACAGTTCACCCGGATGCGCTCTGGCGCCATTTCTTCGGCTAGGCAGCGGGCCATATGGGCGAGGCCGGCTTTTGCGATACCATAGGCCATGACCGATGGCTGAGCTTTGTGTCCGGAAACCGAACCTATCAAGATAATTGAACCACCAGCTTGCTTGTTCATTTCGATGCGTGCTGCCTGGCACAGCCGGAAATTATGACTGATGTTGCCGGTCAGCAAGCGATCGAAGGTTTCCGGCGGCGTGTCGCGGGAATCGCCAATGAAAGCCAGCACGGCTGCATTCGCCACCAGAATGTCCAGCCGGCTCCAGACCTTGGCCGCTTTTCCAGGAAGTTCGGTCATATCCTGAAGGTTCTCGAGATTGCCCGCTATGCCGACGGCCACCTGACCGCTGCGATGCATGGCATTGATCGTCGCGGCAACCGCGTCACACTTTGCCTGATCGCGGCTCGAAACAACGACCCTTGCGCCATGTCTGGCAAGCTGCTCGACAATGCCGAGGCCGATGCCCTTGGTCCCGCCGGTTACCAGCGCGACTTTGCCGGTGAGATCAAAAAGTGACATGCCCGATCGCTCCCGTTGGTCGCGCGTCAAACTGAATAGGCCTCGGCAAAGCCCTCGAACAGTTGCCAGCGGCCCTGCCGGTCGCGGCTCCAGCCCGAACTGGCCCAGGTTCCGCCATCGACCGGGATGATCACCCCGGTGATGTAGCGCGCCATGTCCGATGCCAGGAAAACGCAGACGCCTGCTGCGTCATCCGTCCTGCCCGCTCTGCCCTGCGGGATATGGCGCGCCAGCGCCTCGAGCCGTTCCTGCGGCGCTTCACCCTCCGGGCCGATCAGGCGAATGCCCGGCGTGGCGATGATGTCGGGCGCAATCGCGTTGACGCGGATATTGTCGAGCGCCAGTTCCAGCGCCAGCGTCCGCGTGAAATTGACCATCGCCGCCTTGCAGGCAGCATAGATCGACCGATGCGGCGCCGCACGCAGCGCCTCGATCGAGGCGACGTTGATGATGGCGCCGCCACGTCTACCTTTTAGCATAGCGCGCACGGCAAGATCGGTCGGCCCGAACAGTCCGAGCATGTTCAATTCGATGTGACGGTGCCACCCCCGCGCGCCCAGGTCGAGAAACGGCGCACGGCGCACGCCGCCGGCATTGTTGACCAGGATGTCCAGCCGACCGAATTCCTGCATGGTCAGGTTCACCGCCTGTTCGACCTGATCGAGGTCACGGATGTCGCAATGGACGAACCGGGCGATGCCGCCTGCCGCATTGATCGATGCGGCGGTGACGGTGCCGGCATCCGCGTTCTTGTCCGCGATAACCACCTTCGCGCCGAACCGCGCATAGTTGCGGGTGATACCCTCGCCAATGCCTTGCGCTCCACCGGTGATCAGCGCGACTTTGTCAGTCAGGAGAATGTCGTCGGGTGTCAGCATGACGGAATGGCTCCCAATAATCGGGTCGCGGGGCTACTGCCCAAGGGCCGTGATGATGTCCGCGCTCGAAGCGATGGTCGCCAGGAACGGCAGATGTTTGGTCATCTGCATCTCGTGCGTTTCGGCCGAGCCCCCCGCCGTGCAGTCTTCGGCCAACACGACATTATAGCCCAGACCGATGGCTTCGGCCGCGCTCGACGGCAGGGCGATATTGGTCGAAACGCCTGCCAGCACCACGGTGTCGACTTTCAGCCCGCGCAAGGTCGCGTCCATGTCGGTGCCGGTGAAGATCGCCATGCCGTTGCGGCGGTTGGCGATGATATCGCCGGGCTGGACCCGCAAGTTGTCGTTGACTCTGGCGGCGGGGTTGCCGTCAACCAATTGGCCGTTCTGGACAAGTTGCGCCGCCAGACGGCAGTTCACGTTGAATCCGGCAAAGCCCTGGCGCAGCACGATCGTCGCGAAAATCACCGGGTGGCCGGCCGTGCGGAACGCATCGGCCAGGACATTGATCTTGTCGATGATCCCGCGCGAAACAACTTGCTCCATCAGGCCCTTGCGGTTGGGATCGGCATAGGCCGGGTTGGTCATGCGGTTCTGGACCTCGACCGAGATCAGCGCAGGTTTCTGACCGCCATCGAGTCCCTTCAGAGTGACGCTCATTTCACTTCCCTCCTAGCCGACGGCATGCGCGTCGCCGGCTCATTTCCAGGCGGCGTAAAGCCTCTTTTCCAGGCAGAGCTCCTGCGCCTCGATCGAGGTTCCGGCATAGCCGGTGCCTTCCTGGCTTTGCAGCAGCCACACCACCACCGCGCCGATTGCGGCGGGCGGGGCGCCGTTCGTAATCTCGCGCCCGACATCCTTCACGACGAGATGGTTGCGTTCGGTGGCGACAAAGCCGGGCTGGACGTTGAAGGCGCGGATGCCTTTGTCCCTGAACTCTGCATGCAACGTGCCGATCAGCGGATGGCCGGATGCCTTGCCGATGGCGTAACCAAGGCCCCAACCACCCTTGCCGGCGGGAGCAGGGGGTGTGTTATAGGCCGACGATGAGGTGATGTTGACAAAGTCGCCGTGCCCGCGTTCCAGCATGCCGGGTAACAGTGCGCGGGTCAGGATGATCGGCGCCATGCAATGCGCTTCAAAGAATTTGCCATAGGCATCCAGCGGCGTGTCGAGAAACACGTCCATCAGGCCCGGGCCGATATAACGACCATTGTGGACGACGAGATCGACGCCGCCCCAGAGATCGAGAACTTGTTGCGCTGCCGCGCCGACAGCGGCGCGATCGGTCAGGTCGGCTGGCACCATCAACGCCTTGCCGCCGCGCGCCGCGATTTCGGCAGCGGTTTCCTCCAGACTGCCTGGCAGCGGGCGGGTGTCGCTGCGATGGATCGTCAGGGTGTTGTCATGGACCGTGCCGGTGCAGACGGTGCGTGCGGAAATCGCCACATCGTACCCGGCCTCGGCCAGTGCGAGGGTGATGGCCTTGCCGATGCCGCGGCTGGCGCCGGTCACCAATGCGCGTTTCCTGTCCATCACGTCTCCGCCCTTGAATCGCCTGATAAACCGGCACGATCAGCCTCAGACGAGCGAACGCACGCGTCCGCCGTCCACCACGATGAATTGCCCGGTGATATAGCTTGCACGGGCCGAACACAGGAACACGACCGCAGCGGACAATTCTGCCGGATCGCCGATGCGGCGTGCGGGGATATCGTCGCGCTTGTTGGGGTCGTCGGGATCGAAGTGACCGAGCCCCGCCAGTGCCTGTTTGCGCATATAGGAAATGTGGCGTTCGGTCGCGAAACTGCCGGTGCCGATCGTGTTGATGGTGATGCCAAAGCGGCTCAGTTCATCGGAGATCGACTTGTTGAGTGCTGTCGCACCGACGCGGGTGACATTGGCGGTCACCAGCGGCAGTTCGCGATGCGGCTCTTTCGAGCAGATCGAATTGATGCACACGACCCGGCCCCAGCGCTGTTCCTTCATGTGGGGCAGCACGGCACGGCACAAGTGGACCTGGCTCATGACGATGCCCTCATAGGCGTCCAGAAAATCCTCATCCCGCGTCTCTTCCCAGCGACCATGGGTAGGGCCGTAGACATTGGACACCACGATGTCGGGCGAGCCATAATGCACCCTGGCATGTTCGACGGCTTTCAGGATGCCGTGTCTCGTGCTCATGTCGGCGGACACGCCGGTTGCCTCGCCACCGGCCTGGCGGATCGCCGCCACCGTGTCCTCCACGGCTTCGCTGCCGCGCGCCGCCACCACGACTTTGGCCCCTTCGCGTGCGAGTTCCTCGGAAATGCAGCGGCCCATCCCCCTGCTACCGCCGCCGCTCAGCGCGACTTTTCCGACAATGCCAAAGTCCATCGCGATCCCCTCCCGGCCTCTGTGCGGACCCCGTTCAGCGCAGTTTCCACTTTGATTTGGGCACTGCGCCGCGCTCCAGTCCTTGCTGGGCAACGCTGTTGCCCATTTGCGGGTAATAGAGCGTGATCTTGGCGGCGGCAGAGGGCGGCAGGTCGCGGGCTTCCCACACGCCTTTGACCGTGCCTTGCAGCGCGACGAGCGGCTTTTGTGCTATGATCCTCGCCATTTCATGCGCTCTTGACCAAAGCGCGTCGCGCGGGGTGATTTCGCTGACCAGCCCGATCCGCAGCGCCGTTTCAGCCCCGATCCGCTCGTCATTGCCAAGCAGGACCATTCGCATGATCTCGCCATAGGGGATACGCCCCAGAAGGCCGGCGGGTTCCACGGCCGAGACCATGCCATAAGTGACGTGCGGATCGAAGAACTGGGCGTCGTCCGAACAGATCACGATGTCTGCTTCGTTGAGCCAATAGAATGCGCCGGCCGCAGCCATGCCGTGGACGGCACAGATGAACGGTTTCCAAACCAGGTTCTGTTTGGGGCCGAGCGATGCGCCCGGATCATCCCAGTCGAACGGGCTCATCGTCGGATCGGCCCAGCCGCCTTCCTTGACGTCGGCGCCGGTGCTGAAGGCGCGATCACCTGCCGCGCGCAACACCACCACGCTGACGTCATCATCCCATCGGATGCGTTCCCAGACGTGCTTGAATTCGACACCCATCGGCCGGCTGAACGAATTCAGACGGTCGGGTCGGTTGAGCGTAATCGTGGCGACGCCATCGGCTTTCTCGTACAGGATGGTCTGATAATCCGGCTCGCCGAATTCTGGGCGTTTGAAAGTTCCCATCGCGCAAATTCCATTGAATGGCGGGCAAGTTTTTACGCCGCAACAGGGCGTGCAATATACCGTTTCAGGCCTTTGACGCCATGAACGCAGGGGGCCGATTCTGCGTGGCTCGAGGGCGATATTCAGGAGCGATCATACCCCTCCCAGTCATTATCAGGTTTATCATCTAACCGTTTGATCGACGATTGCAACAGGAAAGTCGGGTCGAGGATTGTGCGATTTCGCGCATTTGCCGATTATGAGTTAACCTTGGAAATGGGGAATCCGCTGGAATTTTAGCAAGCTCCATCGGCCTGGCATACGTGGAATGCCGCCGTGGGATGTTTGCAGTGTTGGGTGGCGAAGTGCGAAAATTCCCGATAATTGCTCTCGTAAGTGTAATCATTGAACTGATTTGTCTTGCCTGTTAGCCTCGGCCCGTCGGCATGATCTGATTCGCGATCCGAGACGCACAATGCGCAGGTCGCATGCGGCCGCGAGGCGAGAGGAAACCACAGCCGATGCAACAGGTTAGCGATATGCCGACGCGCGCCGATGCCGTGCCGAAGTGGCCCCGGCGGTCGCTTGTGCTGTTGATCCTGTGTCTGGTGGCGGTGGCGAACTACACCGATCGACAAGTGATGGGCATCCTGCTGGAACCCATCAAGCGGGAATTCGGCGCGTCGGACACGGCGATGGGGTTCCTGACCGGCCTGATGTTTGCCGGGTGCTACGCCGCCACCGCGTTTCCGCTGGCCTGGCTGTCGGATCGCACGTCGCGCAGCAAGGTGCTCGCCGGCTGCGTGATTTTGTGGAGCCTGCTGACCAGCCTGGGTGGATTGTCACAGACCTTCTGGCAGCTTGCATTTACCCGGGTCGGGGTGGCCATTTCGGAAAGCGGCGGCATTCCCGCCAGCCATTCGATGATCGCCGACATGTACGAACCCAACCGGCGCGCCCGCGCGATCGGCGCATTGTCGAGCGCGCAATCGATCGGGATCGGGCTGGGCTTTGCGCTGGGGGGATGGCTATCGCAGGCGTTCAACTGGCGGATAACGTTTTTCCTGGTCGGTATTCCCGGCCTGTTGCTCGCCGTTCCCTTGCTGTTCAACAAGGACGCCCCGCGCGGAAAGTCTGACGGCCTTGATCAACCGCTGCGGCAAATCGGTTTTTTCGACACGTTCAGGACGCTGTGGCGTCTGAAGACCTATCGCTATCTGGTGCTGCTCGTCGCCGCCGGGTCCTTGCCCGGTTATGGCATGCTGGCGTGGGGGCCGACCATGCTGATGCGCGTCCACGGCATGAAGCCTGGCCAGATCGGCTATCAACTGGGCATCGCCGTGGCGACGGCGCTCGTGATCGGCAACTTGCTTGGGGGCTACCTTGCCGATCGCGCCGGAGCCAGGGACCCGCGGTCCTATTTCTGGGTCGCCGGGGCCGGTCCGGTGCTGGCGGCGCCGTTCCTGCTCGGGTTTGCCCTGTTCAATGCCCCCGCACCGATCTTTGTCTGCGCGTTCTTTGGCCAGTTGTTGCTGACCTTTCACATCGCGCCCTCTTACGCGATGGGACAGACGATCGTGCCGCCGGGCATCCGGGCGATGGCGTCAGTGGGCATGGGTCTGGCCTCGATAGTCATCGGTGCCGGCATCGGGCCATTCCTGATCGGTGGACTTACCGATGCGTTTGCGCCGTTCGCCGGGGTTACCGCCATTCGCTATTCGCTGGCGATCGCCTGCGGCTGTGCGGTTCTGGCCATTGTCCCGGCCCTGCTTGGCGCGCGCCATGTCAGGCACGATCTGGCCGAAAGCCGCCGGATCGCGACCGAGGATGCGGTCGCGCGCCACGCCGAATTGTTGGGAAAGGACATGCCGTGAACACGTTAAGCGGGAAAGTCGTATTCATCACCGGTGGGGCAAGCGGAATCGGTTTTGCCATGGCGCAACGATTTGCCGGCGAAGGCTGCAGGATCGTGCTGGCCGATATTGATGCAGAGCGGCTGGACCAGGTGGCCCGTGACATCGCCGGAGAGGTCATGACGGCCCGTCTCGACACGTCGGACCGCGCGGCCTGGGGCCCGGTACGGCAAGACGTCGAGGACCGCTTTGGCCCGGTCGACGTGCTGTGCAACAACGCCGGTATCGCCAGTTGCGGCAACACTTTGGCTGAAATGCCGGCAGACAACTTTGACCGTATGATCCGGATCAATCTGACCGGGGTGTTCAACGGCATCCATTGCTTCGTACCCGGCATGATCGCGCGGCGCAGTGGCCATGTCGTGATGACGGCATCGCTCGCCGGGATCGATCATCCGGCCCGCGTAGGCCCTTATTCGGCGGCCAAGGCGGGGGTCATCGCACTGGCCGATGTGCTGCGCCAGGAAATTGCAGAATTCGGCATCGGTGTCGCATCAATCTGTCCCGGCGCCGTCGACACGCGCATCGACGAAACGACCCGCGCCGCAGGCAGCGCCCGCCCGGATCGCGGCCTGTTCCCGCCCGAAGCGGCGCAGATGGTCTCGGCCGAGGTCATCGCCAAAGGCGCGGTCGACGCGGTCAGGCATGGCCATCCCTATTTCATTTCGCATGGCAATTTCCGCGCCAGGGTGGAAAGCCGGTTCGACATGATCAGGCAGGCGTTCGATCGTGCGCCCTGCTAGCGATTGACGCTCGACCGCCGTCCACGCGGATAGACGAGGTCGATATTGACATCTGGCGGCAGGTTGAGCAGCGCGACGATCATCTGCGCCATCGTCGTCCGGCTCATTTCCTCCCCGGCTTGCAGGAAATACCCGCCGGCCTGCATGTCCTGCACGAAGGCCGTTACCGCCTCGGGCGCATTGCCCGCGCGCAGGTTGCTGCCCTCGGTCCGGCCCAGCCGCACCGTCGTGACCCGCGTGCGCTGGTCGCGCAATTCCTCACGCAGTCCGGCGGCCAGCGCCTCGATCGCAAGTTTCGTCGCGGCATACATCGACAGGAACGGAAAGACGACCTGGCTCCCCTCTGATCCGATGAACAGGATATCGCCGCCGCCGGCCGCGCGCAGGTGCGGGATGGCGGCGCGAGCGCAGAAGATCGAGCCCGCGACATTGACGTTCAACTGCCGCGCGACCTGTTCGTCGGTCACGTCTTCAACACGGGCAATGACCATGGTTGCCGCATTGGCGACAAGCACGTCGATCCGCCCGAAATGGTCCGCCACTTTAGCGAAGGCGGCGTTGACGCGGGCGGCGACGGCGACATCGCACAGCACAGGCAGCGCCGCCTCGCCCAGCATCGCTGCCGCGTCATGCAGTTCGGATGCACCGCGCGCCAGCATGGCCACTTTGGCGCCCTGCGCGACAAGGGCTTCGCTGAGCGTCAGGCCCAATCCCTTCGACGCGCCGGTGATGACGCAGACTTTGTCTGCCAGCAGGTTGGCCGGTGGCACTCTATTTGGCCTTGAAAAGTTCGGGCTGCTTGTAGGCGCCAACGGCAGTCCCGCCCATGAAACCGCCGTCGACCGGCAGGCAGACGGCGTTGATGAAGCCGGCGAAGTCGCTGTTGAGCAGGATCAGCGCTTCGGCCTGTTCCTGTGCGGTCGAGCGACGGCCGGCCGGGCCATAGAACGACGCCAGACGTTCCTTGCCGGCGATTTGTTCGAAGGCGGCAATCATCGGTGTTTCGGTCGGGCTGGGCATGGTCACATTGGCCCGGATGCCGCGCGGTGCGAGGTCCATCGCCAGCATCTGAGTCCAGCAATTCAGCAGTTCCTTGGCGAAACTGTAGGTGTCGCCAACGGTCGACGCATTGGCCGCCGCCCAATCGAGAAAGTCCTGACGCTCCTTCGTCATCACGTCCTTCAGCAGGTCCAGCCGCGACAGATAGCGCATGCCCGCCAGCGAAGAGATTGTGGCAATCGCACCCCCGTTCTTGATGCGCGGGACCCATTGTTCGGTCCAGTGACGTAGCCCTAGAAAATTGACCGCCAGCACGTCCGCGCCGGGGAACGTTTGCGGCAGGCCGGCGCAGTTGAACAGCGCGTCGATCTCTCCGCCAATGGCATCCACCACGCGGTCGATGGCGTTCCAGTCCTTGAGGTCGAGCAAGCTGAATGATGCCAGTTCTACCGGCGAAGCGCGAATGTCGGCACCATGCACTTCGGCGCCCATTGCCACCAGCGTGCGGGCGCATGCCTCGCCCATGCCGGTTGCGCAGCCGACGATAGCGACGCGTTTGCCCTGGTAGGAAATGTCTTTGGTCACATCAGTCTCCGTGGTTGGGCCGGCCCTTGAGCGTTCAGCCCGGAATGTCGAGGTCGAGCAGCGGTGCGAATTGCTGAACACCGTCGAAATCACGCTCGTCGATCCCGCCGGAACTGCCCGGGCGGGGGATGGTGATCTTGATGATATGGGCCGGGGCATAGGCAAAGATCGCCACATCCGCCGCGTCGAGATTGTACAACCGCGCTATGGCTGCGGCCGACAGGGCGGGCGACCGGGTGACCGCGCGGAACCGGTCTTCGTCGGCAAAGCCGATGTCAAAGGTGATGAACGAGGCACCGGCGTTGCCGCTCTTGATATAGCTCGCGACGGTGTCGAGACGCGCCATCACAGATCCTCCACGGTGACCGGGAACAGGCTGGTCAGCTCTTCGGGGGCAATGTCCATGATGTGCCAAAGGCTCCATTCATGGACCGTGCCCATGTCGATCACGCTTGGCGAGAAGGGATAGGCGAAATTGCCGCCGCCGCCCAACCGGCCATGAATGTCGAGCCGCGAGCCGGTCGGCCCAAGGCGTGAGGCGAGCGCATTGGTGACCGCCGCGGTCTTGCCGACCAGATCGACCAGCAGTCCGATCTCGTGTCCGACCTGGTCGCGCAACGGCTCCAGCCGGCCCATCACCGCATCGCGACCATAAGGGCGAAAGGTCAGTGTATAATCGTCCGCCGCGATGCCGAGGCTGTGGGCAGCGCGCGCGATCATCGCGCGGTAGGTATCGAGAAATTCATCAAGCCGTTCGAGCAGCCGTGGATCGCGCAAGCCTGCGATCAGCAGCTTGCGGAAACCCACCCGCCGCGCGCCTTCGATCTTGAGCGTGGGACCGGCTGCCCGGATATAGCGGCTGCCGGTGACCCGGACCGTGCGTTCATCGACTTGTTGATAATGGGCCAGTTCGGTGTCGATCGTTCCAGTCGGCTGCGCCACGCGAAACGGGTCGGTGTTTTCGTGCAGCGTAATGCCGGCAACGGTCTTGACCGTGCAGGCAGAGCCTTCGCGCGTGGGCTCGATAGTAAAGCCGCCGGCATCGATGGTCGCCAGCACGGGCGATCCGTCCTGCGGCCGGGTGGTTGCCAGATAGCCCTTGTCGATGCATTTTGCCGCATGCCAGACGGGACCTTCGGGCAGGCCGGCATTGAGCGCCACCGCAGCAAAAATCGACGGATCGGTGGCCCGGCCGGCGATGACCACGTCGGCACCGTCGGCCAGCGCGGCTTGGAAAGGTTCGACCCCCATCATCGCCACGATGGCTTCGGTCTGGGCCAGGATATCCTCGTCCAACGGGCTTACCGAGCCGACCGGGGTCAGGCCGCCGGCGCGCCACGCGCGGGCAATACGCTCTTTGGAAAGGTCCGCCGGGATCACCGCGAGGCGGAAATGCAGGCCGTCTTCGCGCGCGATCTCGCGCACCAGATTGGCCATGGCATCGACCTGGGTGTGGGCGCCCGCGCCACCCGCCGATCCAGTCATCAGCGGGATGTTCAGGTCGCGCGCGCCGTGCAGCAGCAGCTTCAGGTCGCGCTTCAGGGTTTCCCGGCTCTTTTGCAGTTTGCCGGTGCCGAGAAAATAGGGTCCGAAATCGGCGCTGCCGGCATCGCAAGCGATCAGATCGGGCACGCGGTCGAGACCGTTGCGCAGTCCCTTGTAAGAAAAGCCGAGACCGAGCGTGCAGGTGGCGAGGATCCGGCTTTGCACCGTCACCGGCGCTGTCCTTGCATCCGCCGGACGACGTTTCCGGACGATCCGGGGTGGCGTTGCCGCCGACCCCCACGCTTGCTTGCCATCAGCATTCCTCACCCTTGGCGACCACGAAGCGGTGCGCCATGCTCGCCTTGCCTCCGACGCTAGTTAATAAGTTTAAGGAATGCAATAATTGTGTTGATCTCGTTTCGGGGCTGGGGCACTTTCCGGCGCGGGCGAACCGGAACACCGGATTTTGAAGAGGCCAAGAGCGATGACGAAGGTGATGCAGGGGGTTCGGGTGCTGGAGGTGGCGCAGTTCACCTATGTGCCTGCGGCAGGCGCCGTGCTGTCCGACTGGGGTGCGGACGTGATCAAGATCGAGCACCCGGTGCGCGGCGATGCGCAACGCGGCCTGAAAGTCCTTCAGCGCTTCAATCTCGACATGGCCCGCAACGTGTTCATGCAGCACCCAAACCGTGGCAAGAAGAGCGTCGGCCTCGACCTTTCGAACGAGGAGGGTCTGAAATTGCTGTATGAGATGGTCAGGCATTGCGATGTCTTTCTGACCAATTACCTGCCCGGCGCCCGGCGCAAGCTGCGCATCGATGTCGACGATATCCGCAAGTACAATCCGGACATCATCTATGCCCGGGGCACTGCGCTGGGCGACAAGGGCGAAGAGCGCGAGATGGGCGGCTTTGATTCCACTGCGTTCTGGGCCCGCGGCAGCTCGGCGACGCTGGTAACTCCCAGGGCGCTCGGCGGGCCATTGACGCAACCAGGGCCGGCCTATGGCGACACCATCGGCGGCATGAACCTGGCCGGTGCGATCTCAGCCGCCCTGTTTCATCGCGAACGGACCGGCGAAGCGACCGAAGTCGACGTCTCGCTGCTCGGGTCCGGGGTATGGGCCGCTGCCTGCGCGATCGACGTTTGCATGGAGGCGGGTAACGTGCCCTTCGACAACGCCATGCCGGGGTCCAACCAGTCGGTCGGGGGCAATCCATTCGCCAATGTGTTCGAAACGTCGGACGGGCGTCACGTCAACCTCAGTACGATTACCCCCGACCGTTATCTGGCGGATGTGTTCGCCCACCTCGGGCTGGAAGCGTTGATCGAGGACGCGCGCTTCAACACGGCGGAGGCGTTGGTGGCCAATTCGGCGGAAGCGACGCGCCTGATTGCCGAGACGTTCAAGAAGATGCCGCTGTCATACTGGAAAGACCATCTGCGCACGATGACCGGGCAATGGGCGGCCTATCAAAGCCCGCTGGAAGTGGCCGAAGACCCGCAGGTCGTGGCGAACGATCTGATTTTCGAAGTCGAATCGCCCGCCGGAGGCCGCAACATCAAGCTTGTCGCCAGCCCGGCGCAGTTCAATCGCCAACCGATCACCAACGAGCGCGCGCCCGAGGCGTCCGAACACACCGAACTGGTGCTGATGGAACTGGGCATCGACTGGGATGAAATCGAGCGTCTGAAATCGGTCGGTGCGATCGCCTGATCGGGGCCGATCCGACAGGAGACGGATGATGCAAATGCCCTTGCCACAAATCGCAACCGCCGGGCGCCTGCCTTTCACGCAGATGTTCGCGTTCGAGACGCTGGGCGTCGACCGCTTCCGCTCGGACGCTGCCGATGGTCGCAAGCAGCGCGTGTTTGGCGGGCAATTGTTGGGGCAGGCGCTTGCCGCCAGTCTGCTGACGGTGCCCGTCGACCGTCCGGCCCATGCCTTTCAGGTGCAGTTTCGCGCAGCCGGCGCCAGCGACCTGCCGTTCGACTTCGCGGTCGAGCGCGTCGCCGAAGGACGCAGCTTTTCCAGTCGCCAGGTTCGCGTCACCCAAGGCGAAAAGCTGGTCCTGCTGGCCATGGCGTCGTTCCACGTGGCGGAAGAGGGATTGGCCTTCCAACCGGACATGCCCGCCATGCCGCGACCCGAAGATATGAGGTCCGCGCAGGATTTGCGGGCGGAGACCATCCTTGCGGCGGGCGGCAGCGAGGCCAAGGCGCATGCGCTGAACCATCTCGGATTTGTGCTGTACCCGGCCATTGTCCAGAATGTCCTGCAACCGGAAGTGAAGCCGCCGTTCCAGAAATTCTGGGTCCGGCCGGTGGACGCGGTTCCGTCCGATCCGGCCCAACGCCAGGCGATGATCGCCTATCTGACCGACATCATGTTCCTGGCAACGGTGCTGCATCCACATGGTCGCCATTGGCTCAGCACGCCGATGGACTGGGCCTCGCTCAACCATTCGCTGTGGCTGCACGCCGGCCCCGATTTCAGCGACTGGTTGCTGTGGAGCACGGAGGCGGTGTGGACCGGCGGTGCGCGCGGATTGGCGCACGGCAATGTGTTCAACCGCAACGGGCAGCTGGTGGCATCGGCCGCCCAAGAGGGGCTGATGCGCGTCAGGCGCTGACAGGTGCAATCGGGAGCGAAAGCAATGGGTGATCTGGAAGCAATCGCGCGGCTGGTCACGCGCTACAACATCAACGGCGACCGGGGCCGGATCGAGGCCCTGAGCGCCTGCTTTCTGGAGGATGGCGTGCTCGACGCTTCGGGCGGCACGATGGCGGGACGGGCCGCGATTGTTGCCGGGCTGTCGACGCCGCGTGGATCACCGGATCTGAAAGTCGTCCGGCACCATCTTGCGACTCACTTTGCCGAAATCGGTGACGACGGCGAGACGGCGACGGGCCGCACTTATTTCAGTGTCCTGACGAATGTCGGCCTCGATCATCACGGTGTCTATGTCGATCGCTACCGCAAGGTCGCCGGCGTCTGGTATATCGCACACCGGGAAGTACGGATCGACTGGCAGGCGCCGGATTCGCTGTTTCGGCCGCTTCGCGTGCGGGGCAGTGGTCAGGTTGGCGCGCATTGAGCACGCATCCGGTCAGCGACAGCGCCGACGCCGACACGCGCCATGCGCCCGATGCCGTGCCCGCATGGTTTCAGGCCGCGCTGGCCGACCAGCCCCGCCGCACATTCGTTGCATGCGAAGGTGCCCGTCTCGAAATTCTCGAATGGGGCGACCGCGATGCGCCGGGCATTCACTTGCTGCACGGCTTTCGCGCGCATGCCGGGTGGTGGTCGCATATTTCGCCGTTGCTCAGCGATCGTTATCACGTCGTCGCGTCCTCGTGGTCGGGCATGGGCCATTCCGGGCACCGGCCTGCCTATTCGCTCGACCTCTATGCGCGTGAGGCGATCGCCGTTGGCGAAGCGACCGGGTTGTTCGCCGATGCAAGGCGGCCGATGATGGTGGCGCATTCGCTGGGCGGACATGTCGGAACCCGGATCGCGGCGGACTATGGCGATCGTCTCGCCGGTATGGTCCTGCTTGATGTCGGACTGGGGCCGGTACCGAAAAAGCCTCCGATCGATCCGCCCCGGCGCAGCTTTGTCAGCGTCGACGAAGCGGTAGCGCGCTTTCGTCTGACCCCACCGCAGGACGCGCTGGACTATGTCATGAGCCAGATCGCCGCCGCGAGCGTGGTCCGCAGCAACGATGTGCAAGGGTGGCAATGGTGCTTTGATCCCGACATATCCGCGAAGCTGGTGCGGCCGCACCATTGGCACCTGATCCCGCAGGCGAAGTGCCCGATCGCCTTCGTCAGGGGGCAATATTCGCGCATCGTGCCCGACCGCCTTGAACAGGTGCAGCGCGATTGGGCGCGCCCGGACGCCCGGTTTGCTACGATCCCGCAGGCCGGGCATCACGTGATGATCGACCAGCCGATTGCACTGGCGGCGGCACTGCGCGCGTTCGCCGCAGTTTGGGAAGGACAGAGGGACACATGAAAGCACTTGTGATCGGCGCCACCGGCTATCTTGGCGCCCATGTTGGCAAAGCCCTTTCGGCTGCCGGGATAGAGGTCACGGGCCTCACGCGCAACGCGGACGACGGGCGCCGGGCCTTTCTGGCGCGCAACGGCATGACGGCGCTGGTCGGCGACATGGTGGAGGAGGGGGGCTTTCCCGATTGCACCGCATTCGACGCGATCGTGTTCGCCCCGCAATTGGTCATGGCGCCGGAACAGCAGGCGGTCGCGAAGATCCTCAATGCGATCGAGGGGACCGGCAAAGTCTTCATCTTCACTTCGGGCACCGGGGTCCTCGGCCAGCGCACGCTGGGGGCATGGAGTCAGGACAGTTTTGGCGAAGACGACCCGTTCGTTCCGCTCAAGGCGATCGCGCAGCGCGTCGATACCGAGACGATCACGCGCGCGGCGAAAGATCGCGGCGTGCGCGCCATGGTCATCAGACCGCCGCGCGTATGGGGGTATGGCGCACGCGGTCATATCTCGATGGTCTATGAATCGGTCGCCGCGACCGGGGCCGCCTGCTACATCGGCGAAGGGCTGAACCTTTATTCCCACGTGCATATCGATGACCTGGCCGACCTTTATGTGCGGGCGGTGCAGTTGGGCACGGCGGGCGCCTTGTACCATGCGGTGGGCGGTGAGGTGGCCAACCGCTGGATCGCAGAAAGTGTCGCCCGCGACATGGATTGCGCCACGCGCAGCGTCGGTGTCGATGAAGCGATGGACATCTGGGGCCGCTATCAGACGCTGATCGTGCTCAGCGTGTGCAGCCGTTCGCGTGCGGTGCGATCGCGCCTGGACCTCGCCTGGACGCCGCAACATCATGACATGCTGTCGGAAATCGGGCTGCCGGAATTTCGCCAGCTTGCCCGCCAACAGGCGAACAAGGCGATCGACGGCCGCATGTCGACGTCGCTTGATCGCAACACCGCGCAATATTGAAACTCCAGACCGGCCGCGGAACGCAAAAAGTGAAAGGTCGTTGATTTTTAAATAGCTCAATGATAGACATATCATACGATGCGGGCTTAACCGATTCGAAGGTCTGAGGAGATGGATATGGAAATGAACGATCTGGTGCTGATCAGCGTGGACGACCACGTGATCGAACCGCCCAACGCTTTCATCCCGCACTATCCGGCTCATGCAAAGGACAAGGCGCCGCGCCTGGTATCGGCCGACGGCAAGGATTTCTGGCTGTGGCAGGACCGCCGCTATCCGACTTTCGGTCTGAACGCCGTGGTCGGCCGGCCGCGCAACGAATACGGCATGGAACCGTCGCGGTTTGACCAGTTGCGCGAGGGTACGCACAATCTGGCCAAGCGCATCGATGACATGAACGTCAACGGTATGGCCGCCGCGCTCAACTTTCCGACCTTCCCGTCCTTCGCCGGCAAAGTCTTTATCGACGAGCCCGATCGCGATGCGGCTTTGATGGCGGTGCGCGCGTATAACGATTGGCACGTCCATGATTGGTGTGCGCCCTATCCGGGGCGCATGATTCCGCTGGTCCTGCTGCCGCTGTGGGACATGAGCGCGACGATTCAGGAAATCAAGCGGATGTCGGACCTTGGCGTTCACGCGATCTCGTTCCCCGACAACCCGTCACTGGTCGGTCTGCCCAGCCTGCACAACGAATATTGGGAACCGCTGTGGAAGGCGTGCAGCGATTATCAGATCGTGATCAACTGCCACATCGGCACGGGCGCCCGTGCGGCGCATGCTTCGGATGAATCGCCGATCGACGCGTGGATCACGACGATGCCGATGTCGATCGCCAATTCGGCCGCCGACTGGCTGTTCGCCGGGTTCTGGAAGCGTTATCCGGATCTGAAGATGGCGCTGTCCGAAGGCGGCATCGGCTGGATTCCGTATTTTCTGGAACGCGCCGATTTCACCTATGAACACCACCGCGAATGGACCTTCACCAATTTCGGCGCGGAAAAGCCGAGCGATGTGTTCCACCGGCACATTCTCACCTGTTTTATCGATGATCAGTTCGGTGTCGACAATCTGCGCTACATGAACGACGAGATGGTCATGTGGGAATGCGACTATCCGCATTCCGATACGGTCTGGCCGAATTGCCCCGAATATCTGTGGTCGGGCGTCAAGAACCTGGACCCGGCGGTGATCGACCGGATCTCGCACGGCAACGCCATGAAGCATTACAGCATCGATCTCTATGGCAAGCTGGGCGGGCGCGAAAACTGCACTGTCGGTGCGTTGCGTGCGCAGGCCGGCCATGTCGATACCGCGCCGCGGGTGGGGCTGGGCGGTCTCAACGCCTTCGCCGATCGCGGGACAGAAGATCGCCGTCCGATCACGTCGGGCGAGATCAACGCGATGTTCGCGTCGGCCTGATCGGGCATTTGCAGGACGGGTCATTCCCGTCGGCAGGCACACCAGAAAAGGCCCCGCGCGCTCGCGTGGGGCCTTTTCTGGTCTCATCGTTGAGCGATAGGGGGAGTATTGCGATGCAGTCCGGCAAGGATGGCACGGCCCGGATTCTCTTTGATCTTGCCGGGCGCACCGCGCTTGTCACGGGTGCGGGGCAGGGGGTCGGTGCGCAAATCGCGCGAACCCTGGCGGCGCATGGGGCGTGCGTCGCGGTCAACGACTACGTGCTGGCGCGCGCCGAACATGTGGCTGCCGAAATCCGCGATGCGGGCGGAACGGCGCTGCCGGTTCAGGCCGATGTGACCGATTTCGCCGGTGTGCAGGTGATGGCCGAGCGTATAGCGGTCGAACTGGGGCCGATCGACATTCTGGTCAACAATGCCGGCAACGCCGGGCCGGACGCTTCGATGCCACGGCGCAATTTCTGGGAGACCCTTCCTGAAGAGTGGGCGCGATATTTCGATGTCAATGTGTTCGGTGTGATGAATTGCGCGCGTGCCGTGACATCCGCCATGGTCGAACGCGGTTATGGCCGCATCGTAACGATCGTGTCGGATGCGGGGCGTCAGGGCGAGCAGGGGCACGAAGCCTATTCCGCGGCCAAGGCCGGCGCCGCAGGTTTTTCACGCGCGCTGGCGCGGGCGCTTGGGCGCCATGGCGTGACTGCGAACACGATCTCGCTCAGCAATATTGCCGGGCCGCAGGGCGAACCGAGCGCGCAATACGCCGCGCTCGTCGAAAAAATGCTGTCGCGCTACATCGTGCGGCGCCAGGGCTTGCCCGGTGACGTGGCGCCGGTGGTCCTGCTGCTGGTGAGCGAAGAGTGCAGTTGGATTACCGGGCAGAACTATCCGGTCAACGGCGGTTTCACTTTGGCGTTGTAGGGTTGTCGTTGGTCCCGTCAGCCAGACCGTATACGACGATGCGGGCGTTGGCCCGTTTGGTCGGCCAGACGATCGACGTCATCCCGGCCGCAACCGCAATGCGCTGCCGACCATGGGTCAGGAAACTGATCACCCCGCCGCCGATCGCACCATCCATCGCATGGCTCCACAGCCGCGCGCCGTTGGCGGCGTTGAGCGCGTAGAAATTGCCGCCGGTGTCGCCGAAAAACACCAGACCGCCGGCCGTCGGCGTCGATCCGCCCAAGATCGGGTAATTGCTGTGCGCGCGCCAACGCCACGCGCCGCTGTCGGCATCGACGGCATAGAGCCAGCCGCCCCAGTCCCGGCTCGAATCCTGTTTCCCGAGCATGTCATACGGATTGAAATAGGCATTGCCGGCCCAGACCTGGGTCAGCGCCACGCCATTGATATTGTCAGCGCTGTCCAGCGTCACCGTCGTGCACCAGTCGACCTGACCAATGGTAACGAGGTTGGTATCGGGATCATACGAGGGCCCATTCCATTCCGCGCCGCCCGACGAACCGGGGCAAAAATGCACCGGCTTGCCGACACTGAACGCGGTTTTCTCCTGCACCATGCGGTTGACCGGGGTGCGATAGAGCACGGCATTGCTCGCCAGGTCGATCCCGTAGAGAATGCCGTCCTTGGGCGCCTCGATCAGCAGCCTTTTGCCGCCACGGCTGTGGATCAGGCTCGGCGCGGCGGAAATATCCCAGTCGTGCCAATCCTTGGGCACAAGCTGAAAATGGCGCTTGTAGGCCCCGGTCCTGGCGTCGAGGACGACGATCGACCCGGTGTAAAGGTCGTCGCCGGGACGAAGGCCCGGGGCAAAGTCGGGTGCCGGATTGCCGCCCGGCACGTAAAGTTCGCCGGTCTGCGGGTCGAGGGTGTACGATGTCCAGGTGGCACCCCCGGTGATCGGGGTGTGCAGCCCGTTGTGCCAGGTGCCGCTGTCGAGCGGGCTGGCCCCTTGCGGACCGCGCTTCACGTCGCCCGGGCTGCGCGGTACCAGATAGAATTCCCACAGGATCCGGCCGCTGTTCGCGTCAAGCGCGTACATCCGGCCCTTGTTGCCTTTGTAATCGCCGCCGGCATTGCCGATGAACACCATGCCGTTCCAGGCGATCGGCGCCGCCGGCACGCTTTCGTTGGTCGCCTGATTGGCGATCGTCGTCTGCCACAAGCGCTGGCCGGTCGCAAAGGAATAGGCGATTACGCGGCCATCCTGCGTGCCGCGAAAAAGTTTGCCGTCCAGATAGGCGGTACCACGGTTGACCGTCAGTTTCGCCTGCGTCGTATACCCCTCGTGAACCCGCCAGTTCTGGCGGCATGTCTGCGGGTCGATCGAAAACATGTCCTGATCGGTCGTGCCGATCAACGCACCGTTCAGCATGATCGGCCCGGTTTCAAAACTGGATTTCTGCCCGATGTCGTATGTGCACTGCACGCGCAGCCGTGACACGCTGTGCACATTGATCTGGTCCAGCGGCGAAAACCGCTCTGACGTCAGGGTGCGGTTGAAACCAGGCCATTCCCCCGCAGCGACGCTCAGCGCCGATGCGCTCGAGGCCGGAACCTGGAGCAGCGGCGAAGGATCGATGCCGGCAGCGCGCTCGACCGTCAACGTGCCGGCCGGCGCGCCCATCGTGCGATAGGCGTTAACTCCTATCCCGATCAGCGCCTGGACATCGTTCAGGTCGAAATAGAGCACACCCGCGAACGCGACGGCAACAGCCGCCAGAACTGTGGCGATGCGTTTCAGCATCATCGGTCAGACCACCTCTACGTGATGGCGCAAATTGGTGTTGAACTGCTTGTCGGTCGGCCGCAGGTTGACCGTCTTGAGCACGCGGTATTCGTTCAGTCCCTCGGCGGCGTTCATCGTGCCGATGCCCGAGGCTTTCACCCCGCCGAGCGGAGCGTCCATGTTCATGGTGAAACCATTGATGGTAAACGTGCCGGTGCGGATGCGCGCGGCGATTGCCAGCGCGCGATCCTCGTCGGCGGTGAACACCGCGCCGTGGAGCCCGAAATCGGAATCGTTGGCGATGCGGATCGCTTCCTCCTCGGTGTCATAGGCAATCACACAGACCACCGGGCCAAAGATTTCTTCGCGGGCGATGCGCATGTCATTGCTGACGTCACGAAACACCGTGGCCTCGCAATAGAACCCGCGCTCCATGTGGGCGGGGCGCTTGCCGCCCACCACCAGATCGGCGCCTTCCTCGATGCCCAACCGGATATAGCCCTCGACCCGGTCGCGTTGCCGTTCCGAAGCCAGCGGCCCGACCATCACCATCGGGTCGAGCGGATCGCCCACTTGCCAGCGGCCCGCCTCTGCGACGAGCGCATCCACCACCGCGTCATAGCGCGATCGCGGGGCGAGGACGCGGGTGAGCGAAACGCAGACCTGGCCGGACTGGAAAAAGGTGCCCGAGGCAACGGCGGTGGCGAGCGTCTGCAAGTCCGCGTCCTCCAGCACGATGGCCGCCGATTTGCCGCCGAGTTCCAGCACCGTGCGCTTGAGCTGCGATCCACAGGTGGCGGCAATCTTGCGGCCGGCCAAAGTGCTGCCGGTGAAACTCACCATATCCACACAGGGGTGAGACACCAGGATTTCGCCGACTTCGCGATCGGCCGGGATCAGGTTGAACACGCCTTTGGGGATGCCGGCCCTGGCCAGGGCCTGGGCGAAGTACATTGCGCTGAACGGCGCTTCCACCGCCGGCTTGTCGATCACGGTACAGCCGGCGACCAGCGCCGCCGAAGATTTGGCGCATGTCAGATAATACCCCCCGTTCCACGGCGCGACGGCGGCGACAACACCGACCGGTTCACGGCGCAGCAGGTAATCCCATGCGCCCTCGCGATGTTCGACCGCAGGCGTTGTCAGCGCGATCGTGCAGTTGTCGCGGATGCGGTCGATCGCCTGACGGGCAATGATCCGGCCGGCAAGAATGGGCGTGCCGACCTCCATGGCCTGAATTTCGGCGATTTCGTCGATCTGGCCTTCCAGAATATCGGCCGCGCGCAGCAGAACCTCGACCCGGCGCTCGACCGCCAGATCCGACCACGATCCATCATCGAATGCGCGGCGGGCGGCGGCGACCGCGATATTGACGTCTTCGGCCGTCGCGATCGCGATGCGCGCGAACACCGCGCCGGTCGACGGGGCGATCATGTCGCGCCACGCATCACCGGCAGAGGGACGCATTTCGCCATCGATATAGAAGCTCGCCAGCTCGCGCATGTCAGGATCTCCCATCGGTGCCGCGCTCATTCCACGAAAGCTGCGGCCATGCCGATATCCGTACATCAATGTCCACTTATTGGCAAGCGCCCGGACCGGGTGTTGACAATTTCACGCCACGGTCATCCCTATGCGCGTCGTGGAGGCGATTTTGAGCAAGAGAGTTTTGCGAGCGGACGCGCGAATGAACCGCGCCACCCTGTTAAAGGCGGCCGATACGGTATTTTCGCGCCACGGGTTTGACGCGCCGCTGGAACTGGTGGCGGCCGAGGCCGGGGTCAGCCGCACGACGCTGCACCGCAATTTCGCCGACCGCGAGGCGCTCGGCTATGCGATTTTCGACCAGAAGGTGCAGGAATTTGACGACGAAGCCAGGAAGCTGGCGGGCACCATGGACGGCTTCCTGGTGCTGCTCGACCTTCTGGCCGAGCGGCTTGCGGAAAATGCCGGGCTGAGCGAGGCGTTGAGTCGCGGAACCGGCGGGTTGGAAGACATCGCCCGGCTGCGCCATCGCGCAATCAATTCGATCATGCCGTTGTTGGCCGCAGCACAGGCAGCGGGGGATATCCGCGCCGGGATCGACGCCGACGACCTTGACCTGATTATCGAAATGCTCGCGGGCGCCCTGCGCGCGCCGACCGACGACCGGCTGACGCGGGCGCAACGCGCGATCGCGCTGATCCGTCCCGGCCTGCTGCCCTGCTCAGGGGCGAACGAAAGCGCCACCCGCAACCAGCAGCGTCTCTCCGGTGATGAATGAGGCGTCCTGCGAACACAGAAAGCGGGCCGCGTTGGCGATGTCGTCCATTCGGCCCAGGCGTTTGATGAGCTGGATTTTCCCGACGTAGTGCTGTTTGCGGTCATCGTCGAAACTGGCCATCGCCCGTTCGGAATCGACCAGCCCGGGCGCGATCCCGACGACTCGGATGCCGTCGTCGGCAAAGTCCCTGGCAAAGGCCACGGTCAGGCCGTTCACCGCCTGCTTAGAAATGCCATAGGCGTTTTCGGCCTTGAAGCCGGCGATCGACGAGATGTTGACGATCACCCCGCCGCCGCGTTCGCGCATCGTCGCGCGACAGGCGCAGGCGCAATTGACCACGCCCAGCACATTGACATCGAGCAGGCGGTGCCAGTCTGCATCGCCGAGTTCGCCGACCGGCTTGACATAGCCCGTCAGGTGCAACCCGGCGTTGTTGACCAGGATATCGACTCCGCCAAAATGGTCGCAGGCAGCCGCCACGGCAGCGACGACCTGGCTGCGGTCGGCTACATCGCAGGCGACAGCCAAGGCGCGCGCGCCCGCATGCCTTAACGCCTGTGCCGCAGCTTCGCCTACTTCGGCATTGATGTCGGCGATGACCACCGCCGCACCTTCGCTGGCGAGGCTCGTGGCAATCGCATGGCCGATGCCGAGCGCGGCGCCGGTGACCAGCGCAACCTTGTTGTCAAAACGCACGATCGCTCTGCCTCAATTGCCTGGCGCGGTAAGCGCCAGTTCCGCCTTCAGCATGCGCCGCAGGACTTTGCCCGTGTCGTTGTACGGCAGCTTGTCGCGAAATTCCCAGGTTTCCGGGGCTTTGGTTGAGCGTAGGCGTGTCTGGACCCATTGTTTCAGGTCATCCACCGCCGGGTCGTGATCCGCCCGCAACACGATGACGGCGGCGACGCGTTCGCCCCAGCGATCGTCGGGCAGGCCAAGCACGGCGATGTCGTCGACCGCCGGATGGAGGCGCAGTACGTCCTCTATTTCGCCCGGCGAGATGTTTTCGCCGCCGCGCACGATGACATCGTCCAGCCGACCTTCGACGAACAGATACCCGTCCTCATCGAGCCAGCCAGCATCGTTGGTCGGGAACCAGCCGTCGGCGGTCAGGATCGATTTGCCGAGATATTCCCCCGACACCTGAGCGCCACGCACATGGATTTCACCGGCAACGCCGGGGGCGCAGACGGCGCCGGCCTCGTCGCGGATTTCCAGTTCGAGGATCGGCAACGGGCGGCCGACCGATCCCAGCCGGCGACGCACGGCGGGCTCCTGCGATCCGAACGCCGCGCGATGATCGTCGGGGCCGAGGATGGCAATCGTCGAACTCGTTTCGGTCAGCCCATAGGCATTGACGAAATCGACTTGCGGCAGCAGCTTGAGCGCGCGTTCGATTGTCGGCAACGGCATGCGTCCACCGCCGTAACTGATCGCGCGCAATGCGGGCAACCTCTCGCCGCGCTGCTCCAGCATGTTGAGAATCAGATCGAGCATGGTGGGGACCACCATGGCGTGCGTGACCTGTTCGGCGAGTGCCAGATCGATCCACGATTCCGGCGAAAATGCCGGCAAATAGACGAGCCGCCGTCCGCCATAGATGTTGGTCAGGACTGCCGAAATACCGGCAATATGATAAGGTGGAACGCTGACGAGCGCGGCGTCGCCGTCTGGTGCGCCCATGAACTCGACCGTCGAAATGACGTAGGATGTCAGGTTGGTGTGGCGCAGCACCGCCGCCTTGGGTTCGCCGGTGGTGCCGCTGGTGAACAACAGGATCGCGGTTTCGTGCAGCGGGGCACGATCGCCGTCGGCCAGGTCCTGGGCGATCGCCTTTGCAGCAAAATCCTCGGGCGTTATCGCGGTTACGCCCTCGACCCCGGCAATCCGCGCAATCATCCCGGCATCGACCACCGCGACCGCCGGCGCGGATCGGGCTAGCAGCCGTCGCAGATCGTGATCGGGCAGGCGATAGTTGATCGGCACAAACGGCCGCCCGGACAGCCCCGCCGCGAACAGCGCGAGCGGAAACTGGGGACCGTTCAGGCCGATGAAGACCAGCTTGTCGCCCTCCTGCCGCAACAGCCATTGCGCCGCGCCCCTGGCGCGCTCGTACAATGCGCCCAGCGTGATCGGCCCGGCCGGGCCGGCGATGGCGGCGCGGTCGGGGAAGGCATCGGCGCCCATTTCCAGAAGAAGTGGCAGTTCCATCGTCGTGTTGACCTTCAGTCAGAGCTGGGCAGGGCTTTCGCTTCCTTGACCGGCAGCGGGCGGCCGTCGACCGAGATCGAGCCTTGACCCGCCTTGGCGGCGAGCACTTCGACACCGGTTTCGGTGTCGAAATAGCGTTTGCCGGCGACTGTCCCGCCCGAATGGGCAGGCACCAGTTCGGCCGGCCCGGATGCGTCGCCGGTCGCGACCATGGGATGACCGCCACACTGGAGCGTGACTGCCGAGTTGGGTGGGCGAATGACAACGACTTCGCTGTTGCACGCGACGCTTTTCCAGCGTGATCCGGGTTTCAGTTCCATTTCGGTATCCTCTTGCGGAAAAAGCAATAACATATTGAAACATATACTCTGGCGGTGACGGCCTAGAAGTCGGTGCCGCCATCGATGTTGATGGTGGCACCGCTCAGATAACCCGCCCGACCGGACAGCACGAAGGCCATCAGATCGGCCACTTCGGCCGCCTTGCCGGGGCGGCCGAGGCCGGTGGGCATCTTGAAGACATCATGCATGATGAATGTTTCGGCCGTGTCCCGGTCCAGGCCGCGTTCCGCCATGACGCCGGCCAGCCGTTCCTCGAACCGGTCGGTCGCGATGGCGCCTGGGCAGATGCAGTTGGCACGGATGCCGGACGGACCATAAGTCTTGGCCATGTTTTTGGTGACATTCACCAGCGCGGCCTTCATCGCGGCATAGCCGAACAGCGAGGGTTTGGGCACGCGCGCCGAATAGGCGGCGGTGACAACGATCTGTCCACCGCCGGCGGCCATCATCGCCGGCAGCACCGCCCGGCAGGCGCGGACCTGGCCCATCAGCACGTCTTCAAACGCATTGCACCAGTCTGCATCGCTCATCTGCAACAGGTCGCTGTTGCGGTCGGTTGCTCCATTGGTGGTCAACAGCGCAAATGGCGGGCCAAACCGTTCGATCGATTGACCGATTGCGCGCGTCAGACTGTCCTCCCGAGCGCCGTCGGCAGCCAGGCCGCAGGCCGCGACGCCGAATGCGTCGACCAGGGCGCCGGCTTGTGCCCGGGCATGGGCGGCGTCGCGGCCAATCAGCGTGATCCTCGCGCCTTCTTCGGCCAGAATTCGAGCGGTGGCAAAGCCCATCCCGCGCGTGCCGCCGACGAGAATGCAGGAACGGTCGCTCAGGCCCAGGTCCATGGTCAGGCGCTTTCCAGCATGGCGGTCAGGCGACCCGTGATTATCTGTTCGGCCTCGGCAATGATGCGTTGGATCAGGTCGCGGCAAGCGGGGACGTCGTGGATCAGTCCCTGGATCATGCCGGCGGTGCGCACGCCGTGATCGGGATCGCCGGTTTCGAACAAAGCCTTTCCCCGTGCGCCTTTCACCAACGGCGCGACCGCTTCGAACGCCTCGCCTGCGCGCTCCTTCTCGATCACCTGGAGCGCGACGGCATTTTTCGCGACACGGGCGGTGTTGCGATAGCTGCGAAAGATCAGCGCGGTGTCGCGTTCGTCGGAATCGACGATGATCTGCTTGATACGGTCGTGGATCGGCGCTTCGGTGGTGGCACAAAACCGTGTGCCCATGTTGATGCCTTCTGCCCCCAGCGCCAGCGCCGCGACCAGACCGCGTCCGTCGGCAAAGCCGCCACTGGCGATCAGCGGAATGCGGACTTTGTCGGCGGCCGCCGGGATCAGGATCAGGCCGGGAATATCATCTTCACCCGGATGGCCGGCACATTCGAACCCGTCGATTGAAATCGCATCGACACCCATGCGCTCGGCCGACAGCGCGTGGCGCACGGCGGTGCACTTGTGGATCACCTTGATGTGATGCCGTTTGAAATGATCGACGTGTTCCTGTGGCTTGTAGCCGGCGGTTTCGACAATCTTTATCCCGCCTTCGACAATGGCCTGGCGATATTCGGCATAAGGTGGCGGATTGATCGACGGAAGGATCGTCAGGTTCACGCCGAACGGTTTGTCGGTCATGTCGCGACAGCGCGCGAATTCGTCGCGCAACGCCTCCGGGCTGGGTTGCGTCAGCGCGGTTATGATGCCGAGGCCACCGGCGTTTGAAACGGCCGCGGCCATTGCTGCGGTGCCGACCCACATCATGCCACCTTGAATGATCGGGTATTCAATACCGCACAATTCAGTGACCCGGGTCTTGAACATTCCAAACTCCTCTACCGCCCGATGATGTGTGCGTGACCCCCGATGGTCGAATTCTGCCGCAAAATTGCCGAAATCCGGTCGACCGCAGCCCGGAAAGGCAATTGCGCATACGCTTTCACATGAGGCTTGTTTTGCACCTAGAAATAGATATAGGATTAAGCGATATAAGCAAGCGGCTGGGAATTGCGAAGCGATTTTTTGGCCGTCGGGATTTCTTTCCCTGCGCGCAGGGCAGGGAATGAGGAACTGGCTGGCGATGCGTCGGCGCGCCGGTTCCAAAATGCCCGGGACGGCCAGGAAAGCCAGGGAGTGGAGTGGATGGTTCCCGTCAGTGAGTTGATCAAGCCGGACGTCGCGGTCGCCGCATCACCCGAAGAACTGGAGGCCATTCGCGCCAGCGCGGTCCGCACGCTGGGCGATTCGGATTGTCCCGCCGTGATGCGCGGACTGCTTGACCAGGTCGGTGTGTTCGATCGCGCGCTGTGGGCGAAGGCGGCGGACCTGGGCTGGCTGGGTATCGGCATTCCCGAGCATGCCGGCGGGTTCGGGCTGGATTTGTCGGTACAATGCGTGATCGCCGAGGCACTGGGGCAGGCCTTGGGATCGATCCCTTACGTCGCGCACTGCGCGGGCACATCGGCGCTCGCACGTTCGGAGAGCGATCCGGCCAGGGCGCTGGTTGCGTCAGCGGTCGCGGGCGACATCGTGCTGGCCGTCATGGCTGCGACCGCGCGTCGCGACGGCGATGGGCCGCTGTTCGAAAACGGCCGGGTCAGCGGCAGGTTTGCCTCGGTCCCGGCAGCGGCATTTGCCGATCACCTGCTGTTGACGGCGCACACCGGCCAATTGGTCCTGGTCGCGCTCGATCAGGGCGGGGTCGATCGGACCGTGATCGAAACGATCGACAACGCGCGCGGCTATGCGCATGTCGTCCTCGATCGCGCGCCGGCGGTGCTGTTGGGCGATGCGGCGGTGGCGGAGCGTCTTGGCGACGAACTGGCGTTACTGACCGCGTTCGAACAGATCGGCGTGGCGCAGGCTGCGCTCGACTTGACTTGCGGTTTCGCGCGCGATCGGCGCGCCTTCGGTCAGCCGATCGGCGCGCTGCAGGCGATCAAGCATGCGCTGGCCGACTTTTACGTGCTGACCCAGGTGGCGCGCGGTGCGGCGCTTGCCGCGCTGGAATCGCCGGGGGGTCGTTTTTCCTATGCGGTTGCGTGTGCCCGGTTGAGCGCGATGCGCGCCGCAGACCATTGCGCGCAGGAAGCGATTCAGTTGCACGGCGGCATCGGCGGGACATGGGAGGCAGTGCCGCATCTTTATCTGCGCCGCGCGCGCTGCATGGCAATCGATCTGGGCCGGCAGGAAATCTGGCGCGACCGCCTGCTTGCGCTGGCGCCGGGCGCGCGCCGCGCCGGGCAGACCGTGGCCGGCGATACGCCCGAAATCGCCGCCTATCGCGCCAAGGCAAAGGCGTTCCTGCGCGAGCATGCCCCGCAATTTTCGGGCGAGGCGCGCCAGGCCCTGTGCCCGGCCCAGGACCTTGACCTCGGGCGCAAGTGGCAGGCGTTGAAGGCCGCGCATGGCTATGCCGCGATCACCATGCCCAAGGACTATGGCGGCGGGGGCGGCACCGATCTGCAAAAGGTCGTGTTCAGCCAGGAAGAGGCAAAATACGATTTTCCGACTGCCTATTTCTCGATCAGCATGGGCATGCCCGTGCCCATCATGAATGCTCACGCCACGCCGGAGCAAAAGCGGGACCTGCTGCCCAGGGCGATCAGCGGGGAGCAAATCTGGTGCCAGTTGTTTTCCGAGCCGGCGGCCGGTTCGGACCTCGCCGCGCTGCGCCTGACGGCGCGGCGCGAAGGCGACCACTGGGTGTTGAACGGCCAGAAACTGTGGACCAGTTGGGCCCACTACGCCGACTGGGGCATCATCGTGGCGCGGCACGATGCGAACCTGCCCAAGCACAAGGGCCTGACGTATTTCTTCGTCAGCATGAAGGCGCCCGGCGTGACGGTACGGCCGGTGCGGATGCTTGGCCCCAACCATGTCAACGAAGTCTTCTTTGACGAGGTCGTCGTGCCCGACGGCCAGCGGCTTGGCGGCGTCGGCGATGGCTTCAAGGTCGCGATCCAGACCCTAATGATCGAACGCTATGCCGTGTCCGATCCCTGGGGATACGGGCCCGACCCCGCGATCCTGTTCGAAGACGGCGCCGGCCTGTCCGGCGCCAATGCCGATCCCGACTTGCGCGAAGCGGTCGCCACCGTCCTTTATGAGGCCGAGGCACTGGCCGCGATCAACCGGCGTGCGTTCAAGGCGATTGCCGAAGGGCAGGAGCCCGGCGCCGAAGGGTCGATCAGCAAGCTCGTGCTGATGGCGTCGCGGCAGCGGCTGGCGCGTGTGGCGATGGACGTTGCCGGGCCCGAAGCCATCGAGAGCAAGCCGGCGTGCAGGACTTTCGAGCGGTTCACCGAATCTTGGCTGCTGGTGCCGCTGAACCGGATCGCGGGCGGGACCGACCAGATTTTGCGCAACACGATTGCCGAGCGGATTCTCGGGCTGCCGCAGGACTATCGCCCGGACAAGGGCGTCGCCTTCAAGGACATACCGCGATGAACGCTGCAATGATTGAGATGATCGAAGGTGTTGGCAAATGACTGTAGAAACGACAGAGAAGAAGGTCGGCGTGCTGACCGACACGGCGGTGAACAAGCTGCGCGAACGGCTGGGCGTTCAATACAACCAGAACCGGGCGGCGCACAATCTTGAAGTCACATGGGACGGTTCGCGCCATTTCGCCAACGGCTATGGCGATGACAACCCGCTGTTCTGCGATCCGGAATACGGCAAGAAAACCCGCTGGAGCGGCCTGATCGCGCCGCCGACCTTTCATTACACGATGGGTGAGCCGGACCAGGTGTCCGAGGCGCCGGAGATCAAGGCGCTGCTCAAGGGCGACCCGCTGGCTGGCCTCGGGTCGTATCAGGCGGTGATGGAATTCGAATGGTGGCGTCCGCTCAAGATCGGTGACCGGCTGCGCCGCCGCTGTGCGCTGGTCGGCGTGGTGCCGCGTGACAAAGGCCAGTTCAGCGGCCGCAGCGTCGGCGAGGTTCAGGCCTTTATCTACCGCAATCAGCGTGACGAGCTTGTCCACATTCGTCGCGGCACCTGGATTCGCGCCGAGCGCCACGCATCGAAGGAGAAAAAGAAGCAATACGAACTGCCCGAACCCTATACTGCGGAACAACTCGCGCAGATCGATGCGACTTACGACGCAGAGGCGATCCGCGGCGCGGAGCCGCGTTATTTCGAAGACGTAGCCATCGGCGACACGTTGCAGACGATCGTGCGGGGGCCTTTGCGCACCAGCGATATCGTCGTCTGGCATATCGGCTGGGGCATGCAGTTGACTCCGCCCGGCGCCTTCAAGATCTCGTACAAGATCCGCAAGAAGGCCGGCGGGCTGTTCACGCCCAATGCTCTGAACGTGCCCGACACCGTGCAACGGTTGCACTGGGAAAAGGAGTGGGCAAACGAATTGGGTGTGCCGCTCAGCTATGACTATGGCGCGATGCGCGAAACCTTTTTGACCAATCTCATCACCAACTGGATGGGCGATGATGCCTGGCTGTGGAAGATGAACTGCGAACACCGCAAGTTCGTTTACACTGGCGACACGTATTGGATCAAAGGCGAGGTCGCCGACAAGCAGCAGACCTCATTCGGCGCAGAAGTACACCTGAAGATCTGGGTCGAAAACCAGTGGGGCACGGTCGTTTCGCCCGGCAGCGCGGTCGTCCTGTTGCCGACGCGTGACAAGCCTGTCGATCTGCCGCGCCCCGCACAAGAAGACATCGACGAGATGATCGCACACGAGGTCGACCGCCATCGCGCGCTCGACACCGGGATCACGTTCGACAGTTGAGAGCCATCATGCAGATCGAACACTTGCTCGTTGAAATCCCAAAGCTCGATCCGGATGCGGCCGTGGTCGAGTCCGCAAAGCAGTGGTGGTGCTGGGGACAACTTGATGCCCTGTCCGGCGCGATCATCGCAAAGATCGATGAAACCGGGTCGCCTCAAGGCAGTCGGATCGGTTTACTGCTGCGCAACCGCGCCGCTCCGCTTGCCGCGCTGATGGCTTGCGTTATTTCCCGCCGCTGTGCGGTCGCATTCAACCCGGTTATCCCGGTTGCCAAACTTGCCGCCGATGTCGAGCAGCAGTGTCCCGCCTTGCTGATCGGGATGGCGGACGATCTGCCGGGCGAACTGCGCGCCATCGCCGAAGCCATGGGCTTGCCGGTGCTGGAGCTTTCCGATGCGATCGGCACACCGCCGCGCTGGGCCAACGGGTTCCGCACGCCGCCAAGCGGTTCGCTCGACAGGCTGGCGCCTGATACGCTGGTCGAAATGCTCAGCAGCGGAACGACCGGGACGCCCAAACGCATCCCGCTGGCGCGCGACAATTTCAACCGCAGCCTCCAATCTGCACAAGCGCTGGATGGCAAGGGCGCAAGCGGCGGGTTGCGCCTGCGTTCGGGCACGCGGCTGCAGACCGCGCCGCTGACGCACATGAGCGGTCTTGCGACAGTTCTGATGACGCTGGCCGAGGGTCGCAAGCTGGCGCTGATGGAGAAATTCTCGGTCGAAGACTGGGCCGATGCGGTGGAGCGCACGCAGCCCAGGCTGGTCAATTTGCCGCCGGCGGCGCTGCGGATGATCCTCGACGCCAATATCCCAAAGGAGCGACTGGTCAGTCTGGCCGGCATCCGGTCCGGTACGGCGCCGGTCGATCCTTCGCTGATCGACGCCTTTGCCGAGCGATACAATCTGCCGGTGCTGGTCCAATATGGTGCGACCGAATTTTCGGGCAGCGTCGCGGGTTGGGACATTGCTGCCTTTCGCGAACTCTATGCGAGCAAGCGCGGCAGCGTCGGCAAGATGCAACCCGGCATCGAAGCCCGCATTGTCGATGGTGACACCGGCGAGGTGTTGCCGCCCCGCCACGATGGCATCCTGGAATTGCGCGGCAACCAGATCGGCGATGCGGCGCAATGGGTGCGCACGACCGATCGGGCATCGCTGGACGAAGACAATTACCTGTGGATCAACGGCAGGGCCGATGGCGCGATCAATCGCGGTGGTTTCAAAGTTCATCCCGATGACGTGGTGGCGGCCTTGCAAAAACATCCGAGCGTCCGCGAAGCCGTCGTCGTCGGTGTCAAGGATGCGCGGCTGGGCGAGGTTCCGGCCGCCGCGATCGTTCTCGCCAGGGGAGAGCCGGCCCCGACGCGGGAAGAGTTCAAGACCTTTCTCTCGGACCTGTTGTCACCCTATCAGATTCCCGTCAAATATCTCATCGTCGAGGATTTGCCGCGCACGCCCTCGCTGAAACCCGCGTTGCCTGCGGTACGGGAGATGTTCGTTCAAGGGGTCGCCTGAGTGATCGGCGATGTTGCAGTGATTGGCGCAGCCATCGTTTTCCCGCTGAAGACCGGCGAATTGAAAATCGGCCGGCGTCAACTCGAGCGTGCAGGAGTAAGGGATGATCGAAAGTGTTATGACTACAGAGATCAGCCGTATGGAAGCGCCGCTGTCGGCCTTGCTGAACGACACGGCGGTCGCCGCGGGCGCCTTTGTCGAAGCGGTGCGGACGGACTTGCTGGCGCGCTTGCGCGACAGTGGAGGCAAACCCGGCCGTGACCGGATGGACAACGAGCAGCACGTGATTCATGGCTTTGCCTGGTATGCGACTTATGCCGCGATCCTGGATCAGACCGCGCAATGGGCACAGCATCTGGAGCAGGCGGGGGCGTTGACTTTGGCCGACCGGGCCTTGGTACGACTGCTCTTTGCAGAATATGCCGCCCAGTTTCGTGCCGGCATTGCGATGAACCAGAATGAAGTGATCCGGCCGTTTCACCTGACCCGTCAGGCTAGGACTCTGGCGCTGCTCGACCATCCGGCACTGGTCGATCTGGCGCAGCAGAGTGGCAACCAGACGCTGCTTGGCGAAGTGGCAAGACATCTGGTCGAAGCAAAGGGCCGGGCGACCGTCGAAAGCGACGGCCTCGACGAGACGATGACAATTGTGCGCGAGCAGTTCTTTGCCTTCTCGCGCGAGAAGATTGCCCCTTACGCACACGAATGGCATCTGGCGGATCAGCTCATTCCGATCGAACTGGTGCAGGAACTTGCCGAAATGGGCGTGTTCGGCCTGACTGTGCCCGAGGAATTTGGTGGCCTGGGCATGAGCAAGGTCGCCATGTGCGTGGTATCGGAGGAATTGTCGCGCGGCTGGATCGGTGTCGGCTCACTCGGCACCCGATCCGAGATCGCGGCAGAACTGATCCTGACCGGGGGAACGCCGGACCAGCAGGCCGAATTCCTGCCCGGGATTGCCAGCGGCGCAATCCTCCCGACCGCGGTTTTTACCGAGCCCAACACCGGATCGGACCTCGGTGCGCTGCGCACCCGGGCAAAGGTGCAGGGCGACCACTATATCGTCAATGGCAACAAGACCTGGATCACCCATGCCGCGCGTGCCGACCTGATGACCTTGTTGGTGCGCACCGATCCCGCGACGGACGATTATCGGGGCCTGTCGATGTTTCTCGCGCCCAAGCTGCGCGGGACCGACAGCGATGCGTTTCCGACGCCGGGCATGTCGGGTGGTGAGATCGGGGTCATCGGCTATCGCGGGATGAAGGAATACGAGATCGGCTTTGAAGACTTCGCCGTGCCGGCCGAAAACCTGCTTGGCAAAGTCGAAGGGCAGGGTTTCAAGCAATTGATGGCCACATTCGAGAGCGCCCGGATACAGACGGCGGCGCGCGCCATCGGTGTTGGCCAGGCGGCGCTCGATGTTGCGCTTGCATATGCGCTGGATCGGAAACAGTTTGGTCGCCCGATCTTTGACTTCCCGCGGGTGGCAAACAAGCTTGCCATGGTAGCGGCAGAATTGCTTGGCGCGCGCCAACTCACCTATTTTGCCGCACGCAGCAAGGATGAAGGGCGGCGATGCGACATCGAGGCCGGCATGGCCAAGCTGGTGGCAGCACGAGTGGCCTGGTCCGCCGCCGACAACGGCTTGCAGATCCACGGTGGTAACGGGTTTGCCCTGGAATACCCGATCAGCCGCTTGCTGGCCGATGCGCGTATCATGAACATCTTTGAAGGGGCCGGCGAAATCCAGGCCCAGGTTATTGCAAAACGGCTGCTCAATGTCTGACGACAGGTTGATCCAGACGCCGCTTGGAGCCTTGGTGATTCCTGTTATCGCCGCGCCGATGTTTCTGGTTTCGGGGCCGGACCTGGTGATTGCCGCGTGCCGGTCGGGCATTATCGGCGCCTTTCCCGCCGCCAACGCCCGCACGCCCGAACAACTGGAAAGCTGGCTCACGGCGATCAATGCCGACCTGGCGCGGTGCGAAACAGGCGCCTATGCCGTCAATGTCAATGTCAAGCCAGGCCGATACCGGGATATCGACGCGGTGGTCGGCGTGCTCGAAAAGGCGCGGGCGCCGTTGGTGATCACCAGCGTCGGCGATCCGTCGGCGATGGTGCGGCGCGTTCATGGCTGGGGCGGCAAAGTGCTGCACGATGTCACCACCGTGCGCCATGCCGCCAAGGCGATCGAGGCCGGTGCAGACGGCCTGATTCTGGTTTGCGCGGGTGCGGGCGGCCATGCGGGCGCCGCGTCGCCGTTCAGTTTGCTGCGCGCGGTGCGCCAGTTCTATGATGGCTTGATCGTCATTGGCGGCGGCATTGGCGATGGCTATGGCGTCGCAGCGGCAATCGCGCTGGGGGCGGATCTGGTCTATGTGGGAACCCGTTTCATCGCCGCGCAAGAGTCCTTGGCAAGCGAAGTTTACAAGCGCAGCGTGGTCGATGCTGGCATTGCCGATATCGTTTATACCAACGCGATTTCGGGCCTGCCGGCAAACTTTCTCAAACCGTCGATCGCCCAAGCCGGTATGGACCCTGCGCATTTGCTGCCGCTGGGCGCCGATGGCCAGCCTGATTTGCCGGCGGGCAAGCGGGCATGGCGTGACATTCACAGCGCTGGCCATGCAGCGGTGCTGGTGGCTGACGTCCAGCCGGTTCATGAGATCGTGCAAACGATGAAGCGGGATTTCCAGCATGCAGTCGAACGGCTGATGGTAAAGGAACGTCCTTTGTTCCAAAGCACATAGACCTCGGGGATTGAGCGAGCATGCCCACAGTGAACTTCGTCGCGGCCAACGGAAAAACCTGGGCCGTGGATGCCGAAATCGGCTCGACGGTCATGGAGACCGCCAAGCGTCACGAGATTCCCGGCATCGTTGCCGACTGCGGCGGCAGCATGTCCTGCGCCACCTGTCATATCTATATTGCCGGGGACTGGCTCGACCGGATCGGTCGGGCGACCGGTGACGAGGTCGACATGCTGGAACTGGCGATCGAGCCGGGCGAGCGCAGCCGCCTGTCGTGTCAGGTCGTCGTCACCGATGCCTTTGAAGGCGCGGTGATCGAAATTCCCGCCGCGCAATTTTAGGACGGCGGGCTTTGATTTTGCCTATCTTTTGAGGATTGATTTGATGGCCGTCGTGGGAATTTTTGAAACGGACGGTGATATCGGCATTATCACGATCGATTCGCCCCCGGTGAATGCGTTAAGTCTGGATGTGCGCAAGGCACTTTTGACCGGGTTTGAACGATTTGCCGACGACGATGCGGTGCGGGGCATTGTTGTCATCTGTGGTGGCCGTACATTCTTTGCCGGCGCCGATATCACGTCCTTCGGACGTCCTCCCGAAGAGCCGGTGCTGCGCACGGTTCTGGCATCGGTCGAGAACGGGACGAAGCCGGTGGTTGCCGCGATCCACGGTTTTGCGCTGGGCGGTGGCTATGAACTGGCGCTGCATTGCCATTACCGGATTGCCGTGCCTTCGGCGCAATTGGGTTTGCCGGAGGTCAATCTGGGACTGCTTCCAGGCGCCGGAGGGACGCAGCGTCTGCCACGCGTGGTCGGGCCTGAACTGGCGCTGGATCTGATCACCAGCGGTCGCCGGGTTACGGCATCAGAAGCGCTCGGCCTCGGCATGATCGACGCTTTGGCCATAGAGGGCCAGTTGCGTGCCGATGCCGTGGCCTTCTTGCGCAAAGTTATCGCCGATGACCGACCGTTGACGCGGGTGCGGGATCGCCAGGACATGGTTGCGCCCTATCGGGGCAAGCCCGAGATTTTTGATCAGTTCCGGTCAAAGCATGCCCGGGCCTTTCGTGGTTTCAAGGCTCCCGAAAACATCATCCGGGCGATTGAAGCCGCCGTGACGCTGCCGTTCGAGCAAGGCCTCGCGCGCGAGCAGGAGCTGTTCTTCGAACTGCGCGAGTCGCCGCAAAGCGCGGCCCAGCGGCACTTTTTCTTTGCCGAGCGGCAGGCTGCCAAGATCCCCGACTTGCCCAAGGATACACCAACGATCCCGGTAAAGACCGTTGGCGTCATTGGTGCCGGCACCATGGGAGGCGGCATTGCGATGAATTTCCTCAATGCCGGCATACCTGTGACGCTGGTCGAGATGAAGCAGGAGGCGCTCGATCGCGGTGTCGGCGTCATCCGCCGGAATTACGAAACATCGGCCAAAAAGGGCCGTATCACGGCCGAGCAAGTTGCGGCGCGAATGGCCCTGCTGACGCCGGTGCTCGACTTGGCTGCGCTTGCCGAGGTCGATCTGGTGATCGAGGCGGTGTTCGAGAACCTGGCCATCAAGCAGGATCTCTTCGCCAAACTCGATCAGATCGCCAAACCGGGTGCGATCCTTGCCTCAAACACATCCTATCTCGATCTCGACGCCATCGCTGCGGCGACCAGTCGCCCGGACCATGTCGTCGGATTGCATTTTTTCTCGCCGGCGAATGTGATGCGCCTGCTTGAGGTCGTGCGCGGCGCAAAGACGGCGGACGCCGTCATCGCCACGGCCATGAAACTGGGCAAGACCATCGACAAGGTCGCGGTGCTCAGCCGTGTCTGTCACGGCTTCATTGCCAACCGTATCATGTCGAAGCGTGGCGAGCAGGCCTATCAACTTGTGCTGGAAGGTCCGACGCCGGAACAGATCGACAAGGCGGTCCATGGCTATGGCTTTGCCATGGGGCCGTTCCAGATGGCTGATCTGGTCGGTCTGGATGTCATCACCAGTCCGGATCGCAACTTGCGCGGCGATTTCGTTGCTGCAGGGCGCCTCGGTCAGAAGAACGGCAAAGGGTTCTATGACTATGATGACAACCGCAACCGCTCTGCCTCTCCACAAGCGGCGCAACTGATTGCAACCTTCGCCGCGTACAAGGGTGCGGTCGGCACCGGCGAAAAAAGCGCCGACGACATCATCGCGCGGCTGCTCTATCCGGTGGTCAATGAGGGCGCCAAGCTCCTGGAAGAGGGCATCGCGCTGCGGGCGTCCGACATCGATGTGGCAGCGATCCTCGGGTACAATTGGCCGGTCTATACCGGCGGGCCGATGTTCTGGGCCGATACGGTAGGCCTGTCCAAAATCGTTGACACCCTCAAGGCGCTTGAGGCCGAACATGGCCAGGCTTTCAAGCCGGCCAGGCTGCTGGAGGATATGGCCGCAAGAGGGGAAACCTTCGGCGCCTGATCGCCAATTTCATCCCGACAGGACATCACCATGACCGAAGCATTTATCATTGATGCATGTCGCACGCCGCGCGGCACGGGCAAGCCCGACAAAAGCGCGTTGTCATCGCTGCATCCGCAGCATCTGGCAGCGATCGTGCTCGAAGCCATCGTCGCGCGCAATGGCATCAATTCCGCCGATATCGATGACGTGATCTGGTCGGTCGGAATACCGCTCGGCAAGCAGAGCAGGAATTTGGGCCGCATGGCGGCGATGGACGCTGGATATGACATCGGAGTCAGCGGGACCACGCTCGCGCGTGCGTGCGGGGGTGGCATCACGGCGGTGAACATGGCCGCAGCTTCGATCATGGCAGGCATGGAGCATCTGATCGTCGCGGGCGGTTCTGAAATGATGTCCTACACCTCGACCCTGCCGCCGGACAATCTTGGCATCGGATCGGGCAACGACCGGTTGCGCCATCGTCACCCGCAGGCGCATCAAGGCGTGATTGCCGATGCGATCGCCGGCATGGAAGGGATTGAACGCGAGGCGCTTGATCGTCTGGGGGCGGAAAGCCAGCGTCGGGCGGCGATTGCCCAGGCCGAGGGCCGCTTTGACAAGAGCATCGTGCCGATCCTGGCCGACGACGGCATGGTCCTGCTGGCAAAGGACGAATATCCCCGGCCGCAGACCACCTTTGAAAGCCTCAGCGCCTTGAAGCCGGCGTTTGCAGCGCTGGCCGACATGCCCGGTGATCCCGATGGCAGCACCAGCCGTGCCTTGATTCAAGAGGTCCACCCCGCTCTCGAATGGCAGGCGGTCCATCATGCCGGCACTTCGTCGGGTGTGGTCGACGGCGCGGCTGCGGTGTTGATCGCCTCGGGCGCCTATGCGCAACACCATGGTCTGACACCGCGCGCGCGCGTGGTCGCCTACGTCAATCATGGCGATTCTCCGACGCTCATGCTGAACGGGCCGGTGCCCGCGGCGAAGAAAGTGCTGCAACGAGCCGGTTTGACCAGTGATGACATCGACTTGTGGGAAATCAACGAGGCCTTCGCCGTCGTCGTCGAAAAGTTCATTCGCGACATGGACCTCGACCGTGACAAGGTGAACGTCAACGGCGGAGCCATCGCACTGGGACATCCGATCGGCGCGACCGGGGCGATCCTGATCGGGACGCTGGTCGACGAACTGGAGCGGCGGGGTCTGAAGCGCGGCCTTGTCACCATGTGTGCTGCGGGGGGCATGGCACCGGCCATCATCATTGAACGGGTCTGATGGTCTTGAAAAGGATCAGCGTCCGGTGAAGTGGGGCGGGCGCTTTTCCTTGAATGATGCAATGCCTTCGCGGAAGTCTTCGGTGTCCATGCAGGCTTTGGTCTCGTCCATGGACTCCGCGAGTGCTTCGGCAAAACTGCACGACCGTGCGCGCCACATCTGGCGCTTGATGATCGCGGCGGCGCGCGGTGAGGTCAGCCGGGCCATATCATTGGCATAGGCAAGAGCCTTGTCTACGAGGTCCGTTTGCGCGTGCACCTGATGTATCAGGCCGATCCGCAACGCCTCATCCGCCTGGACCTTGCGCGCCGAGAGCAGCATGTCGGTAGCCGCTGCAAAGCCGACTACCGCCGACAGACTGGATGCAAGTCCGGTCTCAGCCACCAGCCCGCGTTTGGCGAAAGGGGCCAGGAAATAGGCCTGCGGCGCCGCGAAGCGGATGTCGCACATCACTGCCAGCGCGAGGCCAATCCCGGCACAAGGGCCGTTGACAGCAGCGATGACCGGCTTCGGGATCGCCTGTGGCGCGCTGTAGCGGTTGAGCACTTCGGGTGGGGAAATCGCCTCAAGCGCCTGATATTTGCCCTGCGCCTTGCCTCGCTCCGGCAGTTTCGGGCCTTCGCCCGATTGCGAAAACCCGCTCAGCCGCTGCATGTCGGCACCGGCGCAGAATGCATTCCCGGCGCCAGTCAAGACGACCGCCCGCACACGGTCGTTGAGCGCGACCTCGACCATGACCCGATCGAACAGGCGCCCCATTTCGTTGCCGATCGCATTGAGCCGATCGGGCCGGTTGAGCGTGACCAGCGCAACCTGGTCGTGCAGATCCCACAGGACGTGCGTCGCGGGATCGTCGGTGTTCCGGTTTTGCGCCACCTCGGCCATTCGTTCTCTCCCTCCGCACTTTGCACAGCGGCCTTACAGTATAATGATATAGATATAAAGTCGGGGCTATGATAGAGCCCGGCGCAAAGATCAATGCCCCGGAAAGGGGGATTTTGGACTGCGACTGCGGCCACAAGCTGGAGGATGGACCTGTGCAATACGTCAATTTGGGGCGCTCCGGCCTCAAGATCTCCCGACTTTGCCTTGGCTGCATGACATATGGCGAAGCGGGCAAGGCAGTGCACCAATGGACGCTGAGCGAGGCGGACAGCCAGCCATTCTTTCGCGGAGCCCTGGAAGCGGGCATCAATTTCTTCGATACGGCCAACATCTATTCCGAAGGCAGGTCGGAAACCGTCACCGGACGTGCGTTGCGCGACATGGCGAGGCGCGACGAAATCGTTATCGCGACAAAGTCCTATTTTCCCTGGAAGCGCGCGCCGAATACCAGCGGATTGTCACGCAAGGCACTGATGCAGGCGATCGATAACAGCCTGACGCGGCTGGGGACCGACTATATCGACCTTTACCAGATTCATCGCTTTGATGCAGCGACACCGCTCGAAGAGACGATGGAGGCGCTCCACGACATCGTCAAGGCAGGCAAGGCACGGTACATCGGCGCATCATCGATGGCTGCGTGGCAATTCATGAAGGCGCAGGGTGTCGCTGAACGTCATGGCTGGACACGGTTCGTGTCGATGCAGCCGCAGGTCAACCTGATCTACCGCGAAGAAGAGCGCGAAGTGCTGCCGATGTGCATCGACCAGGGCATTGGCGTCATTCCGTGGAGCCCGCTGGCGCGTGGCAAACTGACGCGTGAATGGGATGACGAGACGATCCGTTCGCAAACCGATCTTGTCACCCGGACGATATACTCACGCTACGCCGACCACGATCGCCAGATTGGTGCGGCGGTGGGCCAGGTGGCAGAACGACATGGCGTGTCGCGTGCAGAAGTCGCACTGGCCTGGGTCCTGCACAAGCCTGGGATTACCGCACCCATTATCGGCGCGTCAAAGATGCGTCATATCGAGGATGCCCTGCGCGCGCTCGACCTGGTGCTGGATGCGAGCGATATCGACTCTTTGGAGGCGGCTTATATTCCGCATGCGCCGGCCCCCTTGATGGACGAGTTGCCCGGCGAACTGCGGCTGACGCTGGACGCCATGGGCTGACGCACGGGGCGTGATTGCAGCGCGTCATCCATCACGACAGGTTTGCCGCCAACGGGCGTTTCCCGTAACGATCGCAAAGCCTGGGGCCGGATATGTCCATCCTGTCCGGCGTTACGAGTGATGAAATTATGGCCGAGAAACCTGCTGTCGGCGCAAAGGATCTGGCGCGGCAGCTTCGCAGGGAACTCCTGGAAAAGCCACGAGGCGAATTTTTCGGTGCCGAAGACGACATTCTCACCCGACTGGCTGTCAGCCGCCCGACTTTGCGTCAGGCCGCGCGAATTCTTGAAAACGAACAGTTGCTGGTGGTCAAGCGCGGTCCGAAGGGCGGCTATTTCGTCGCCAGACCCGACCCCGACACGGTGATCCGGGCGGCGGGCCTGTATCTGCAGGATCGCGGTGCGCGACTGCGCGATCTGATGGAAGCCGCCGCCGGCAGCCTTTCGACAATGGTCAATCTGGCGGCCAATTCCCGTGACGATCTGGCGCGAGATAACTTGAGGCAGGAGTTGCGAGGATATGCGTCGCAAAATTTTGGCGCATTGCCGTTCAAGGATTTTCTTGCCGCAGAGACCCGGATGGTCGCTGCAATATCGCAACTGGCGGGCAACGAGCCTTTGGATTTGGTTATCAGGATTCTTTTCGGATGCGGGCTTGGTGCGACGTCGGACCGGATTTTCGACGGTTTTCCCGACCGTGTGCGCGACTGTGCCGACCTCAGAATCAAGGAGGTTGAGGCGATTGTCGCGGGTGATGCCAAGCTTGCCGACCTGTTTGGTCAAAAGGCACGGACCTTGCGGGCGCAATATCTGGCCGAAACCGGCGATGACCTCCTCTGATCCAACATTTCCGTATTTTGCTAACGCAAAACCAGAATTTTGCGATTTATCTGCTCTGATGCACGCGTGTGATTGACATTGTGTTTACACAATATAACTTGACGGTGTAAATCGGGAGAGAGACGTGAACCGCTTTGTCTTTAGTGCCGACGGGCATATTCGTGAGCCGAAGGACCTCTTCAGCGACATGCTGCCCGCGCGGCTTGCGGCACAATCGGTGCGTTCGGAACGGCGCGACGACTTTCTGCTGACCATGGCGGGCGACAAAGTCATCCATCGCATGCGCATCGGCAGCCAAAGGGCCGATCTGTCGGGTGCCTCACGCGTGGCGGGTGCCACCGACTTGCCGGCCCGCTTGCTGGACATGGCGCAGGAAGGGATCGATGCTGAAATCGTCTTTCCTAGCCTGGGACTCTATGCCTTTCTGATCGACGATCCGGAAGTCGAACTGGCCACCGCACAAGTCTACAACGACTGGCACGACGGATTTTTTTCCGGCCATCTCGACAGGTTTGTGCGCTGTGCGGTGCTGCCGGTGCGCCGGTTCGAAGACACCCTGGCCGAACTGAAGCGCGTGGCGGACCTGGGCTTTACGGCGGCCATGCTGCCCAGTTTCACGCCCGCCGGCATCCCGTCCTACAATGACGCGGCGTGGGACACGGTGTTCGCCGCTGCCGCCGCCCTTGGCGTGGTGTTTGTGCTTCACACCGGAACCGGGGTCGAAAACGTCAAGGCCGAAAAGGGCGCGGGCGGCGCGATCATCAACTACACGACGCAAATGTGCGATGCCCAGCGCGCCATCATGTACCTGGTCGGCGGCGGCGTGCTGGACCGCAATCCCGGCGCCAGCGTAGCGGTTATCGAGTCGGGCGCAAGCTGGCTGGCCGGCCTGTCGGAGCGCATGGACGAAGTGTTCGAAGCGCATCATATGTTCGTCAGTCCGAAACTGTCGCGCTTGCCCAGCCAGATCGTGCGCAATCAGATCAAGGCCTCGTTCCAGTATGATCGCGCCTGTATCATGTCGCGGTCGGTCACCGGGCATCAGGCGTTGCTGTGGGGCGCCGACTATCCCCATGCCGAAGGGACATTTCCGCGTTCGCGCACGGTGATCGACAGCCTGTTCGACGGGATCGACATCAGCGAGCGCGAAAAGGCCGATATCATCGGCGCAAATGCGGCGCGCCTGTTCCGTTTGCCCGGCTTCGCGGTCGGGCAAGGCAACACGGCAGCGGCCTGAGGACCGCATGAGCCTGAACGGCAAGACCGCGATCGTCGGCATCGGCGCCACGCCCTATTTCAAGCGGGGGCAATCGGCGCCGAACAGCGAGTTGTCGATGGCTTGCGATGCAACGCTGGCCGCGCTCGCAGACGCCGGGCTGAAGCCGACCGATCTTGACGGGTTTGCCATTTATTCAAACAATTGCAGCCCGGCGCAGATCGGCGAGACGCTGGGAATTCCCGAAATGCGGTTTGCCGCAACGCTGACCGCCGGAGGTGGCGGTTCGGCCGGTGCGCTCGGCCTGGCTGCAGCGGCGATCGTTTCGGGCATGGCCGAGGTGGTGGTCACGTTGATGACGCTGCAACAGATCAAGCGGCGGCTTGGGCGCAGCGCAACCGACAGCACGGTGCCGGCAGCGCCCGGGTCGGCCTATGGGTCGGGCGAAGTGCCATCGGACTATGCCTTTCACGCCGGCAGCGGGGTCATTTCGCCCGGCCATAATTTTGCCATGCTGGCGCGCCGCCACATGCATCTTTACGGCACCACGCGAGCGCATCTGGCCGAAGTGTGCATCAGCCAGCGCGAGAATGCGATCAATCGCCCCCAGGCCTTGCGGAACGATCCGCTGACGCTTGACCAATACATGGCCGGGCGGATGATTTCCGATCCGCTGTGCATCTATGACTATACTATGGAAAGCGACGGCGCGGTCGCGGTCATCACCACTTCGGTCGAGCGGGCGCGCGATCTGAAGCAGCCGCCGGCGGTGATCCTCGGTTCAGCGCACGGCGGCGCCGGACGCTGGGGCAATGCCCTGTTTCGCTTTCAGATGCCGGATGATTACTGGTGTTCATCGGGGCATCGGCCGGTTGCCCGGCGCGTGTTCGAGATGGCCGGGGTCGGCCCGGCCGACATCGACGTGGCCTTGCTTTACGATCATTTTTCGCCGCTGGTCATCATGCAGTTGGAAGACTACGGTTTCTGTCCGATCGGGGAAGGTGGTCGTTTCGTGGCGGACGGCAACATCCGTTTCAAGGGTGGTGCGATTCCGGTCAACACCCACGGCGGCAACCTGTCAGAGGCCTATATCATCGGCATGACCCATGTGGTTGAAGCGGTTGAGCAAGTGCGGGGCACCGCGATCAACCAGGTCGCGGGCGCCGAACTGGCGCTGGTGACCGGAGGGCCCGCCAGCCTGCCGGTCAGTGCGACCATTCTGGGGAGAGCGTGACCGTGGCGAGGCAGGGCGTCGTTCCGCTGATCATTGCCGATCCCCATGCCGATAGCTTTACCCAGCCGTTCTGGACCGCCGCGCTCGACGGCAAGCTGACGGTGCAGGAATGTCTGTCGTGCGGCACGAAACTGCTGCCCGCTGCCCCGCGCTGCCCGATCTGTCAGGCGGACGGGTTCAAGACCACCGAACTGCCCGGCACCGGGACGATCTACAGCTATATCATCGTCCGTCATCCGCTGCGCCCGGATCTAAGCAGAAATTGGCGGCTTGACCAACGGATGTTGTTCTGATTCTGTTCATGGGACGGAACGGGTGCGGGCAGTCATGAGCGGAAAATCCCCTGTTTGGGCGACCAAGGAACACCGAGCG
>Ga0116227_10001108_pt1 | contig 58263 bp, 34 predicted proteins | sample S1TSphgellanicum_FD_89693 | JGI IMG/M metagenome (GOLD analysis project Ga0116227, IMG submission 89693) | Host-associated microbial communities from peat moss isolated from Minnesota, USA - S1T2_Fb - Sphagnum magellanicum MG | ecosystem: Host-associated > Plants > Peat moss > Unclassified...
AATCCAAGTGAACTATGGAGGCAACTCTCATACAAAGGAATTCTAGAAAAACTAAAGGATAAGGGAAGGGCTTGGCCCTTTTATACAGCCACCAAAAGCTGAAACCCTAAACCTAATAGCGCATAGTCACTTAAGAACGTTCATAACTTTACAACCATACAATAACCCTAAAAGATATGACGAGCATGCCCGTAACCGGCCATCATGCATGAGGCCGTGCATACGGGCATGACAAAATCAAGGAATAAGGAATTCTAGAATATGGATGCAACATACACATGAACAAAAAATTAACATAGGAAGCAAATCTCTTGTTAACATCAAAGTTTTCTTGACAAAAGACTAATGTCTAGATATAGTCTCTTGAACCTAACCTATGTAGACAAACACAAAGATTTAAAAATCAAGAAGAACAAATGTTTTTCACAGATAACAATCCATTAATTTGGAACCTTAAAACCAAAAACTACTTGGACCAAAAATAAAAACTTGACAATCCTTATTAAAATAACATGCATTGTAAGCAATTAATAAAGGTAGAAGAAGTTGCATTGTCACACACAAAACCATAAATGCTTAATTCAACCTAATCTAAGAGTTGTAAATGATGAAATTCAAAATGTAACAAACTGTGTTCAATGTACTAGTTGTGATTGGGTATCTAAAGATCTTCACAAGATAACAAAGGTAAAATCATAGTCAAAAGAACCACCCAAGTGAGTGGACACTCCTTAAACTGCATTTTTATATGTTTGAAAGATCACAAGGGAAACATAATACACTATAACTTGACCGAAGTGTCCACATTAACCAAAGGGTATGTCCATTTTGACTAAAGGTTTGGGGCATGAAAAACACATGTTATATTTAACCAAAACATTTGACTAAAATGGCTTTTTTGACCAAGTGTCAAATCAAATATCTAGTCAAAATGGATAAATGTCCATCAAAATGGCCATGGTTTAGTCAAATTGACCATATTGAATGGATAGGTTTTAGTCAAATTGACCATCTTGATTTGACCCTTAGTCAAATTGATCATCTTGATTTAACCCTTAGCCAAATTGACCATTATGATTTGACACTTAGTCAAATGATGACTTAGCCTATTTGTTAAGCTTAAACTACCTACCTAACTAACATAACTAATAGGTTAGGTTAAACCTAAACTACCTATTTAGCCTAACATAATTAATAAGCTAGTAGGCTATTTGTTAAGTAATAACTTAACTAGTATCTTAACTAAATAACATAGTTTAAACCTATCTAATAGGTTACCTAGGATGCAGCCAAGGACTACTAAGTAACCTATAATTGAGTAGTGTAAGCCTTCTAGGTAGGTATTTTAAGTTACCTAGGCTTATTAATAGACTTATTAGCCATGTAGGTAGCCTATTAACCTAGGCCTATTGGGTAAATAACATAGGCCACCTAGGCCTAGTAAGTTGGTAGGCTATCCTACTAATTAGGTAAATAATTTAAGCCCATTAGGTATAAAATAACCTAACCTCAATTATTGAGGTCTATTTAGTAATTACATACATAGCATAGGTCACCTATGCCTATAAGGTGGGTAGCTTAACCTAAGCCACTTAAACCTACTAGGTACATATGTAGCTTAATTTAGGCTACTTATGCCTAACTTAGGCCATCTAGGCCTACTAGGTAGGTATGTAACCTAACCTAAGTAAGTACATAATTTAACCTAGGTTACATACCTACCTAAGCTACTTAGGCCTATTAAGTAGGTACATAACCTAACTTAAGTAGTTTAGGTTAGCTTAACCTAAGCCTATTAAGTAGGTATGTAGCCTAACCTAGGCCTACTAAATAAATATGTAGCCTAATTTAAGCTACCTAGGCCACCTAAGCCTACTAAATAAATATGTAGCTAACTTAAGTGAGGCCACTTAGGTAGGTAGCCTAACCTAGTATTAGGTAGGTAACTTAAGCCTAGACCTATTGAATAAGTTAGGCTACCTACTTAGTATGCTTAGGTTAGGTCTATTAATTATAGGCTAGTAGGTACCTACATAACCTATTAAATAACTTAAACATAGGTAGGTATAAACATAGACCTACTAGGTACCTATAAGGCTAAAAAGAGTATAACTTACATGTTATTTAAATACATGCATTTATTAATAAATACCTCTTACCTACTTAAGCTAACCTACCTATATCCTACTTATTTATGTAATTAATCATGTAAAAACATTCAAGTTCATTTAGTGCCATATGTTGAAAAACAATTCATGGAAGTTGATTACAATATGTTGGTCCAAAATCATATTCATTACAATATGTTATCCAAAAAAAATCACCTTATGGGGTGGTGGTGCAATGGTTAAGGACTTGGTTCCTTAATGTGGGGGTGAGGAATTCAAGTGCCCACATTTACAACCTAGGTTACCTTGGTTACTTAGGTGACCTAATTAGGTAGCTAGGCTACTTAACCTAGCCTAAGTGGCTTAGTCTAGCCTAGGTGATTAAGCTAGGTGGCTTAATTTAAGCCTAGGACATAGGTTCGGTAAGTAAATAAATATGTTATTTTTGGCATTAATTATTAGGTTAATTAATTAGGTAGGGTAGGGTAGAAAGGGTAATTAATAAATTAATATTTTCATACTAATTTTAAATAAAATAATTTAAATAATATATATCTCTGGTTGCTACCCAAATTATATTATTGTCACAATGGTTTAGTAAAAAAAACTTGGTATAAAAAACCTAATCAAAAAGACTAACCAAAAAGACCTAATCAAAATGGCCAGGTCCAAATTGACTTGTCCAAAATGGCACATTGGTCAAGTTGGACATGGGGACAAAAAGACCATAAGGGGGAATTTTTTGACTAAAATTCTTGGTCAAGAAAGTCGAGATTTCTTATAATGATAGTTCGGATTATGATAAAGTTTTTTGGAATATTTTCCATTAATTGCAAAGTTTACATAATCAAAGCTTGACATAAATCAAAAATGTTTTTGCATGTTCAAAGCATTCAAACTTTGAGAGTGGACAATCCTTGTTTTTTTCCAATGTCTTTTTTTTTTACCAAATGTGCACCATTCCTTTTGAAAATTGGAGAGGATTTTAACATTGATGATTAGAAGGGCAAAAGGACTTGAACTAATGAAAATTATTTTTATAATTCAGTTGAACACATTTGGTTCAAAAATGCTTTTGACCTTGAAAATAATGGATTTTGAAAATGTGACTTTAACAAAAGTTATTCATATATGTGTAATAAAGGGCATGAATGCATAATATACATGATATAAAATCAATTAGTCAAAACCTATTTATATATAAAATGGAATGCTAAATGGGGTATTTGAAATAGAGAATTTTAAGTTATAAACCAATGGAAGAATGACACATGTCATGTGTAGTCCTTGGAAAATGACTTTTAGCTTGGCACCCTTGGCTCCTTTGACCATGATTTCACCCACAAGCAAAGAAAAAAAAAACCTGAAGTTTTGTCAAGAAATGAGTCGCATGTGTTTCTCACTTCTCAACCTTAATTCTTTTGCAAATGACATCTCTTTTGTTTCACTAGAAGAACTTTTAAAATCTATGACAACATGTATGAATAATTTTGTGGTCATATTGGACATTATATGATTAAAGCCTTTAGTTGTAATGGACGAATAACAAAGGACAAACAATCATTTAATGCTTGACATGGCACTTTTCATCCCATAATCATTAATAACAAGTCATAAAAGACAAGCCACATATAATGCTAAGGTGTCATATAATAAATGATTAAAATATGATTGGTAGACATTAAGCCATTTGAATATTGGAATTTATACCTAGATTAAAATTGATTTTGTGGATTATTATTAAAAAATATTTTTTGACGCACTCCCAAGTCCCGAGTTGAACCCACTTAAGGGTCCAACTATGTTGAGTTGCGGAAAGTTAGGACTTAAGGGGCGCTCCCAACTTCCAGCACTAAAAGGGGGTAGAGGGGCGTGCTAAAAGTTCTAGGATTAGACTAGGAAGATGGACTAGAAGATCAAGCTTGAATCTGCATCCAAACCAACCACAAGAAGGTTAGTTAACATTCAAGAACACCCTTGGGTGTTAGGACAAGCCACGAGGACTTTTGCACACAAGACTCACCACGGCCCAGACTCGGGGGAAGCCACCACCTTCCCCCATATAGTATTTTTTGTGTCTCACCGTGGAGGCCACATCTGAATGGTTCTTTTTCCCGGGACTCCCAAGTTGGAGTCCCGAAACTGTCCCGGGTTGGAGTCCCGGGACTTTGGACGGCCATAGCTCCTCGCCCCAAACTCGGATCAGGACGAGCTCTGAACCAAAGTTGTAGCTCTCGTCGAGAGCTTTTCAATGTTGGGTCGCACTCCTTGAGGAGATGTCGGGAAGAGGTCGATTACCGACTTTTAGTGGTCGGGAGTCAAACTGACAATTTGACTCCCGGCCCTTCTTTGCCCATAACTTGGGCTACAGTTGTCCAAATGGGCAATGCGAGGCCATTTTGGACATCTACGCTTCAAGAGCTTTCCATTGATATAAAGAACGCACCAAGGCGAGGAGATTTGTTCCCTCAAATCGTCTTCTGAGTTTTCGGGAGTCCCGGAGGACTTTATTTTCCCACTTTTGGGCGTGTGAGTAGTATTCTCACACTTAGCCCCAAAGTGGGGTTGCGACATTTTTGATAGGTAGGTAAGTAGGTAATAAATTTAGGTAGGTCAAAAAAGATAAGTAGGTAGGTAGGTAATAGTTTAACCTACTTAATCTGATTTATGTAACCTATGTAACCTACCTATGTAATTACCTTAGTTTAGCTTATTTACCTTAGCCCTTTAGGAATGCACATAGGTTGCAAGTATTAGGAATTAAACCCTTTACCTTCATAATGATAAACCAATCCTTACTAATGGATTATGACATCAAAAGGTGTCCAATATTGGTCAAGTTTTTTATTTCACATGTTTATTTCATATCATTATAAGACTATGAGATAGGTAGCAAGTTGTAGGATGATAGGTAGAAAGTGGGTAGGTTATAGGAAATAAGAAATAAGAAACATGAAATAAAAGGTATGTAGGTAAATAGGTAGTTGACAAAGTAGGTAGGTGGGTGACTAGGTATGGAGGTAGGTAGGTAGGTAAGTAGGTGGGTGTGTGCGCATTGTGGGTGGGTAAGCAAGTGGGTGGGCAAGTGGGTGGGAGGATAATTAGTAGATAGGTAGATAGGTAGATAGGTAGGTGGGTGGGTGTGTAACTGGGAAGTAGCACTAGAAGAAATGTTGTCCATTCTAACCATATTTTTGCAAATACTATGCAATTAATGTCTATATAAACCAACTGATTTTATGATTAATAATATGTTAATCCTATGTGTTCATGTAGTTATAACTTGTTATAGTCGCATATGTAACTACAAGAAGGGTTGAACAAAATTTTAGTAGTAAATGTGATTACAATTTATGACTAATATGATTTTCATTGAAAATGCAAATGAAAAATGAATAATGTCATCCAATTTTGATTACATTCATCAATGGATGATAACATAATTATTTTTGCAATTATAATGAAAGTTTTTGCAATTGTAATAATATCTTCTACCACATGAACAAATAAACATAGACCACACATAACAAACTATTATTTCAATTGAATATTATCCTTTCAATGTATCGATCCATGGATCTTCTTTGCAATTATCCATGGATCTTTTATGATATAATATCCAATAGCTAATAGTTTGCTAAAAAAGGCTATTATAATCTAGTTGGTAAACTAGGTAGTAGGTAGGTTAATTACTTTATTGTGTGAATATGTGATCATGTTTTCATATTAATTAATTAATTTTAATTAAATTAGGTATTTAATCAACCAATTAGTTAGGTTACATAGTATGTAATAAGTAGGATAGGTATTAGTAGGTAGGTAGGTAAGCTAAGCAAAAGGTATTTTATTTTGTGAATATGTCACAATGTTTTTGTATTAATTGATAAAATAATTAGTTATGTTAAATGATTTATTTATTAAATGTAGGGTAGGTAATTAATTTATTAAGGAGGCTAGGTAGTAGATAGTAGGTATGTAACTTAAGTAGCATGTAATAAATAGGATAGGTACTAGTAGGTAGTAGGTAGGTAAGTTAAGTAAAAGGTGTTTTATTTTGTGAATATGTCATAATTTTTTGTATTATTAAATAAATAAATAAATAATTAGCTATGTTAAAAAATTAATTTATTAAATGTAGATTAGGTAGTAGATAATAGGTAGGTAGGTTATAAGTTAAGCAAGAGGTTTTCACTTTCTAAATATGTTGTAGTGTTTTTATATTAATTGATTAATTAGTTAGGTATGTTAAATAATCAATTTATTAAATATATGGTAGGTAATTAATTTATTAGGAAAGCTAGGTAGTAAATAGTTGTGAAAATGATAAATATTTTATTGTGTGGATATATGATAATGTTTTTGTGTAGGACAAAGGATGTGATAGTGTTGTGGTGTTATAATGTTGTAGTGTTTCCCTTTCATTAGAATTGTCCCATATCCTTTGTCTACAACTTCACTACCATGTGTTTTATGGCCATTGGTTCTTTAAATTACCATGTGATTAAATCCTAACCACCCATCAATGGCACATTTGGTAGGATATAACTATCCCAAATGTAGTCACAAATGTAACCACAAATTGGGGTTCCATGTCATACTAAGGTTCATCCATGGCAATAAAACAAAGTTTTTGGCCTAGCCATAAGGTTTATGGCTACACATTCAATTTCATGGCCATATCATGTCTTTTGCGACGAACTATTTTATGGCATTTGTCCTAGGCAACTAGGTTATTTATAATCACATGTGTCCATTATAACCATAGTTACAAATTTAGTAAATGATTTTCAAAAAAATTCTAATGTAGGTAGGTAATGGTGGTTAGGTGCATGGGAAGGTAGGTAGGTAGGTAAGTAGGTAGGGAGGTAAGTGGGTTATAGATAGGTAGATAAGTAGGTAGATACACAGGTGGGTGGGTAAGTAGGTAAGTAAGTAAATGGGTAGTAGGTAGGTGGGTAGGTTGGTGGGTAAGTAAGTGGGTAATAGGTAGGTAAGTGGATGCGTGGGTGGGTGGGTGGGTAGGTAAATAGGTAAGTAGATAGGTGATAGGTAGGTGGTAAGAGGTGGTTTGGTGGATAAGCAAGTAGGTAGGTTGATAGATGGGTGGATGGGTAGGTAAATAGGTAGGTACACAGGTAGGTGGGGTGGGGGGTAGGGTTGTTTATGTTCATATCAAATGATTTGTAATTAGTTTCTAATCATTGTAAAGACAATTGAACATTCATATCACTTTCTCATCAGTCATGGATGGCATAAAAATTAAATAAAAGTGACGAAAACTAACATCCCTCATCTTGTTACCACCTCATCATCTACTAGTTACATGCCTCACTAATATATGACTATGAGTTTTTACACATAGGATTCAAAGTAATAATTTATGACTAAAGTCATACATATAGTCATTTAAGACTTGTAGTCATAATTTCTTGGTTGCAAAGGATAATATTTCTTCTAGTGTTTGGATTGGTTTGACTATTTTTGGTCCAAAATTGCATCACAATATCACAAAGTTCCATGATTATTGCATCCCTCCTTTTCAACTTCCTGCATAATGCCCACGACATGTTATCATTATGCGATTCAAAAAACAACTTTTTGATGATGACAAGAGTTAGGTTTCGATGGTGGATACTTGTGCGAAGATTAGTTTTCTAAATACTACTAGTTAACTCACTAAGAATCACTGGTATAATCACATTCCTTGTTTGTTGGTCATCTTTGGAATGATAACTTTTGATTTGTTGCCACCCTTGTGAAATATTATCCACAATATCAAAAACATGTTCCATTTCATTATAATTTGGCATGATTGTCTTCTAAATTGGGTTTCAGGATCTTCAGCTAAACCATGTGTTGGTATTCAATGTCTCTTGAGGCAACTTGATCATACCATTCAATTGCAAAAGTTTTAGCCATTTTGGTAGTTGATTTTTCCATATCCAACCATAGACGGTTTTCACCCAACCCTTGATTGGTTGTAACTTCCTCTAACCTTTGTCTCTTTCTTTCTCTAAACTTCCTTTGCCTTTCATTTTGTGAAGCCTTCCTATGAGCTTCTATTTCATTTTGTGAAGCAATCTTGTGAGCTTTTGCTTATAACCATTCATGAGTTTTTTGCCTTTCCCTCCAAGTGTTTCTCCTATTGGCCATCAAGAAACATATTCAAACCATAGTACAACTTTATCATGAGAAACCTACAATGCTAAAAATTTAATTATAAAGAAACTTTGACATACATCACACATAGATCACATGGTGATGGCAGCTGACGATGGTGATCGGCGAAATGGTGGTTGGTGATGGTGACCTTCAAAACTCTTGTAACTAGGTGGCAATGGTGAGATTCCATAACACCATAATTCTCTGTAAATAGTAGATGTGTTCATGCCCAAATGGATTAATGGATTATGCACACATGTACATAGTATTTCAAAATCATAAACATTTATACTTAATATAGTCTTAAGGTAGCCTTTCAAGAAAGTGTCATGTTATAGCATATCTTGACATTTCTTAGCTTGAGTGCCTTAGTCTTTAAGGAGGTTCTTGAAAATATGTAGTTTCAAAGGTCAAAAACATGTTCAAATACCAAAAAGGATTATATTATGGAACCCAATTAAAACATCATTTTAAATTCTTTTAAATAGTAGGCCTTCATAGGCATTAATATATAGCCATACCCAAAATTTTAGCATGAATGGTTCAACTTTTTGTACAATAAAGGACGCTCAAAGTTTCAACCCCAATTAACATTGCACTCTACACTATTTACCATTGATTTTATGGTCAACAAAACATCTTAGGTTGACACAAAAATAATACAAATTCATAAGCATAGAAACATTATGCACAAATGATTTCATTAAGTTATAAATATTATAATTTTACACCAAAACTTCAAAGTAATGAGGGTGCAATTCAACATAATCCTTGGCTCCATATATAATGACTGCACCCTTACACAATATTCATGTTGTGTTCTTGAGCCCTTTTTTACTTTGGATTTTTTTCCAAAATCTTTTGGATGTTGATTAGTCTGGGCTATATTCATTCTTTATCACTTGATGACCACTAGGTATTAGTTCTATTTCAAGTTTGTTTTTATGACTTACACAATATTCATATATTGTCTTCCTGAGCCCACTTTTATTTTGGAATTTATTCCAAAATCCTTCAAATGTTGTTTAGTATTCCATATTCATTCTTTATCACCATGTGACCACTAGGTTTTAGTTCTATTTCATGTTTATTTTTGTGACCAATACACAATATTTGGATGAAAGCACATTAAGGTGTAACACTTTTAGGCACATGTGAAAGCCCATAATTGCCTAAATTAATAGTGCAAAGGTAGTGTGAAGGTAGGCAACTTTGAATCATATAAATAATTTTACAAGTTATCATTCAAAATTTATTATTTAAAAAATTCAACCTTAGTTTACCTTATGGAGAACTTAAATGAGGGTTCAAATAATACTTTTGTTCAGTAAAGGATTTAACAACAAAAAACCATATTTCAAGGTACATAAAAAATTATGGTCATCAAAATCCTTCCAAAAAGTCTTCTTTGGTATCAACGTTACCACATCATATTACCATTGAGTTCTTTATTCATTAAAAAACATTATATGAAGGTGCATGGAGTCCATATTCATTGATTATGAATTGTTATAGGGTGTAAATGCACACAAAGGAACTAGTGAATACAAGGTTGCAATCCTTACTAAGGATCATGCATTCTAGGTGTGATCACAATCAAATGAGCCAACAATGACAAAGGACTCAAAGAATGCAATCCTTTTTGTGGTCATTTTCACTTTTTCATAGAAAAGATTTTTGGGATGAAATCTTTTGCAATATGTTACTAAAAATACATATAATTTTTTCAATATATCACATTTTTTGTATTAATTTTTCATGATTGATTTAAAATTAAAAAAAAATGTACAAATACTACCAAATGTTGCGTTTTATTTTGAAATGTGGTTTCCATGTTTTGGGCAGGGTTACCAAAAATATTATAATGCTCATTATAAAAGTTGAATTCACATGTGTTTCCATGAATTTTCATAGAATGTGTAATTACTTGTATTTATAAAATGATTATTCTTAAGATAAATCAAATGTGTACATTTAAGCAAAAATACATAGCTCAAAATTTCCTATTAAATATATGTTTGAAATCTTTAGTGATAGATTATACATTAAGTTGACCAAACATAACCTTTTTCAACATCATTCAAAATGCAACAGAACATATTCACAAAAGAAAAAGTATTTGTACTTAAAGTGCATCAACTTTCATGAAATTACAACCTTGCTTCTCTTACAACACAAAAAATATTTTTTTATTTTATGAATTTTTTCATATTATGTCATTTTAGTGGTAAAAAATATGTTCAAACGATAAAAAATGATTAATGTGGATCACCAAACTAAATGATAGATTCAAATTTTTTTCAATATGAGGCCTTCATATACATTAATGTATGGATATCCACAAATTTTCATCAAAAATTATTTTGTTTTACATAGGATAAAGGATGTTAAATTGTTTGCACCATAGTCAACATCCCATTGTTCATTCCTTATGTTGCTCTAAACGACCAATGAAACATGCTAGAATTGTGCAAAAATTAATGACATACAAATTCACAAGTATAGAATTATTATGCATTTGATTTCATTAAATTCCAATGCATAAAACTTTAATTATGATTTCTCAAAGTTAAGGGGGTACATGATTTTATTGCATTCAACACATTCATTGGCTCCTTTGTGTGTGTTTACACCCTATGAGTTTTTGGGTACCCTTTTGAAAGTCCATTATGTTATGGCTATTAAAAAACTATCCATGAAATTCATACAATGTGATTAAATATTATATATAATATTGTTGTGTTGATTCCTTTTTCATCTTAGTCAACTATATTTAATCACATGGTTAATTACAAATTTGAAGATCTTGCAAAAACTACCTTGTGACAACATTTTATGATTAGTGTAATGTGCTTTCACCCATTCATATTGTCTTTTTGAGCCCTCTTTTATTTTGTAATATTTTCCAAAATCCTTCAAGTGTTGTTCAATCTTCCATATTCACTATTTATCACGTGGTGACCATTAGGTGGTATTAGTTTTATTTCATATTTTATTTTTGTGATCTACACAATATTCATATTAGTTTTTTTCATATGATTTTTTTGATCACTTAGACCAACAAGGTGAAAGCATGGTAAAGTATATATAAAAAGTTGATGAAAAAACATTAAGGGGTGAAAATCCTTTAAGGTGTACCACATAGGATGAAAGGGGCTTAGTCCTTGTTACAAATTTTTTTTACCTTATATTTTGATTCCCATAAAAAATAATGAATCAAAAGTTAAAATTTTCAGAAAGACTATATTTTAGACCATTATAATTCTAAATTTCATTATAATAATCCATAAATGTGTCTTTACAAGGTAAAAAAAACTATGTAAAAGACACAGAAAATGATGACATTGTGACAAGATTTTGGTACACTTTAAAGAATTTGGACCTTAAGTTTTTTAAAAGGTGTTTTTTAATGAAAAAATTAAAAAGTAGATTCAAATTTTGCATAAATTTCATTTTCAAACTACTGAGCCCTCAATTGGGTTTATTGTAAATTGACTATAAAATTTCAAAAATTTTGGAACAATAAAAGTAAAGAATAAGTGCATTTGAAATTGATTAATCAATATGGTGTTCAAACCTACTTTTTCATTAAAATTTTTAATGAAATATACATGTATAAAGTTATAGCACAAAGCTCATTGTATATTCAAGGGCATCACAAAAAAAAAATCTATTTTATCTTTGGTGGAATATACTTGACACATATTTGAATCAAATCTTACATTGTAAAAAATAGGTTTTAAAAGCTACTTGCATTTAGAAAAGTCTATTAGAAACCTACTTTTACAATGCAAAATTTAAAAATTAATACATAATAATGAAAAAGTATCTTGCTATTTATCATTCAATTGAATGTATATGATTTTGTGATGGGTTTTGGTCCTACTTTTTATTCATTTGACAAGTAGACTAGCAAGTACTTTTAGTTGTACACTTTACTGTACTTTCGCCCAACAATGTTAATGTACATTAAGGGCCTATTGGCCATCAAATTCAATTTTCAATTTTCAATTTTTAAAAACTATCCAAATTGTTTAAAATTATTTTCAAACTTTTCCAAAGTCCAAAATTAATTAAATACATATTATGTACTAGGACAACTAAAAATATTTATTATAATAAATTGCAAAAAGAATTGTTGCAAACTTCATTTGTATGAAAAAGTTTTTTTGGACAAAAAAAACATGCAATCCTTTCTAAAGTATTCATATTAGCTCATCGTATTTTGTTTGCACTCAAGATCCCATTATCTTATACTATATATCCATTTTCTTGGTTTTTTTTGTGATTTGAAAATTTTCTTGTAACAGAAATAATTTCACAATTTTGTGGATAACTTGTGGTAATAATATACAAAACCTACAAGACATATTTTATGTGTGTATTGATTGAAGGTGTCAATTGTGTTTTGTTTAAAAGATGTACAAAAGTCATTTATTTATTTATTTAAATTTGAATTAAAATTAAAATTTTCTTGATGCTTCAAGAAACTTGTTTGGTATTAGCTCTGATACCATCTAAGTAAAGCAAATACAAGATACCATCTAAGTAAAGCAAATACAAGATTCATAAAACAACTTTGAGCGAAAGAAAAAAAAACAAACTCTTAGATTGTTGAATCTATAATAATCATCTAGCACAAGGATCCTAAAGAAGGAGCCTTTGAAACAAATGAAAAAGAAAAATCACAGCGTTCCATCGATATATGAATGTACTGAATGAATGTACAAACTATGTAACATAAAATCCTAATGTTTAGCGATATCTTCACTGCATGCTGCACTGACGAAGCCATGGGTGCTGATGGATGGAAACCAGTTATTACTGGGATTTTGGGTGGTGGTCGAGTGACATTTCTGTAAACGTTATAAGTCAGCAATAGTTGAATTTTTTTGGGTTTAAAGGTGGTTTGTTGGAATTTTCACTCGGAAATACGGCCACTCTCCGAATGTTGGATTACACAGGTAGAAATAGCAAACTGTGTTGCTGCATACATGTGGCTGCGAGACGTATAGATTTACGAAACTTGATGGCAAGCCATCACCAGTACACATTTGAAGCGAAATATCTCTGATTTGGCGCGTTCATGCCCTCGTTCAAGTTAACATCTATCTTTCTTCATCCATGTCAGGTTGTAGCTGGAAGCTTTCATGCGCACAGGGTGCGCAGAGCAATGAAAGGCTTTTGATGTACACTCACCACACCGTTCCTCGCATGATCCTTCATCATTATTTCCTGTTAATTGCGCGTCAAACTAGGCGGCCAGAGCACCGACTATTACACCGACTGTTTATTGACGCGACCTGAAATTGCGGGATTTTGTCAATCTTGACCATGTATGCTCAGTCTCTTGTCCCCACGTGGGAGTGTGAGGGTGCTGTTTTCACCTGCTGCGAGTTCTTCGTGCTCACTCCCGAAGGGCCTTGTCAGAGAGGAACGAAGGCAACCTTGCAGTTGACGGTAAAAATCAAACTAGAGTAACTACTCATATCCTTCCTTCATGGTCTTGGTTTTTCTTCCCCTCCAAACATCTTGTCGGAGAAAAACTTGATAAGTCACTAGAACCGAGGAAGCCACTTATGACAGGAATGCCCAACTGGAGCAAGGAACGACGAAAAGTCTTACTGAAGTCAGTTCCTGGTGATTCACATGATAGTGGACAGAGTCTAATAATGAGATTTTTCCTGTAGCCAAATTTCCCTCGAACATGACCTGAGGGTGAATCACCTTTACTCATGAGTACGTTTAGCACCAATTTTTCTTACTCAAGTAACTCTATATGATTGCAGATCCGGTTGTACTTGCGAATAAGACCGGCAGAGAGATTTATTTTCATAATGCCTTATTAATTCTATTCACTTCTTACTACAGAATATACCATGGTTGAACGGTCCAAATACAAGTTCACATTTCTTGGATCACTTTGTATTATGATTAGGTCTTTGAATAGTTGCACGTTTTTTTGCAATTTTTTTTAACGTGCTTAAACATATTGGAAGTGTGTTCATGCAACTTTTAAGTTTGACAATTTGTTGTTTTTGTTTTTTAAAAAAAGATTTTATTATGTAAGAAAGATTTCATTATATAACAGAAATTTTACTATATAAAAAAAGATTTTAATATATAAGTTTTACAGATAGTAGATTGCAAAGGATTAAAAATGACAAATTTATCAAATACAATTGTATTAAGCATTTTGTTATAATGAACTGATCGAACTTTATGGCATGCAGAGAGTTGATACGTCTTATGGCATGCAAAGAGTTAGTACGGCTTATGGCATGCAGAGAGTTAGTATGTTGAGAGTCTTTGTGTTTAAATCTAGATTGCTAAATAGATTTTTAAAAATATATACAATAACAACTTTCTTCCAGCTATGCTTTCAACAAAGCTCTAGTTCTTGACCATGTTTGAAATTGAAACCCCACCTTCTTGTCCCTTGTATCTTTCAGTACAATGAATTGTTGATTAGGGCCTTGATTTCAAGTTTCTCAGTCAGTTTTGGTTTTATGTAAGGATCCATCCGCATTGAACGTTTTGAAAATCACGAGCTACAAAACAGCTAGTATCAGAGATAGCACGTAGCACAACATAAAATAGGAGGGCGTTAGTCGGGGTAAAATTCGACTCACTTTTTTACCTTTTATTTTTTAAAACCAGTGTGAAAGGCGATACCAGGCAGGTACCATCTTGGTACTCGTCGGGTTTCACGGTAAAACGTAACGACGTCTTGTCAAAATGCCCACTCACTCTTGCATAAAGAAACAGGTACATCTTTTGATTTTCACCCTCATTTCATGAAAGTGTGCATTATATTGGAAACAGTGCGTTACGGGAAAGACTATATTACACTCCAGTGAAATACCCCGCCACTGTTAAGTGGATGCAATATTCTTTGTAATGTGCACATATTAACACAGGAAATCAGGCCCTGTGCTATATGTCTTCATTTAAAAGAATTTGACAACCTTATGTACTTTCTCTCCCGTAACAGCGGGAGGGAACCACCTGGTGTTGACACAAGGGGTCTGTTCAAGAGATCAACACCAGGTGGTTCCCTCTCGCTGTTACGGGTATCAGCTTCACAAAAGGTTGAACTGGCTTCCTTCAGTTGGAAGGGGAAGCTCATTCAACCTCTGTGCAAAATGATGCTGAGAATTGTATTCAAGTACTCTGAAGTCAAGCCTAATTTCTAATCCATCGCTCAGGAGTAATATGCAAAATAGTTCAGTCCCAAATGGGCCCAGTATCGGCTATGGTGATACATTTGAGGGACGGACGAGGTTCTCAATTAAGTTGAACTCTGGCTAGCATTGATTCCGTTTTTCCTAGGACATCTGCTGGTCCTCTACATTTGAATCATATATGCCCCTGTTGCAGATGTGTGTAAGTCGTAAACAATGATTGAACATGCATCAAAATGACATTCTGTTACACAAAGAGGTTCCACATACGACATCGTTAAATGAAACAGATAATTTTATTTATAAGTCCAATTTGGACTAGTTTTGAGGGCATTGCATGCCATTGTCCATAGATGAACAGAAAGAACTCTTCTGAATCCTTCAGTAATATATAAGCATCGAGTTTCATATCGGCACTATAGAGATAAAGAGTGCACACATTTTGATCTAGTGCACTATAGAGAGACAGACTGTAATAATTCATGAGCTACAATAATGCAGACTATAATAATCCAACGTGCCACATACGAAGTAAATCTAAAACACCTGTAAATAAAGACCAACACAAATACTTTTTAGCAGATGTAACGATCCGATCTCTTTTTACAGCAGGCGCTACAAGGGGCAGTCTTGCAGGAGGGGCCCAGATCCGCCACATAAATGGCCAGAGTCTGCGATCTTATGGAGTTGATCTGGACGTCATTCATGTTCGATCCGTCATTCTCCTTTGCTTGCAGCGCTCTCTGAGTACGGGCGTACTGGGCGAGAAAGCATGGTACATTGGTCCGCAGATGTCTTTCCGAAATTGATTGCGATAGCAAGGTAGCCATCTGAAAACTGAAAGCAGCTTTTGACAATATTAGGTTCTTGTTTGGCCAAATCTTGGCAGACACGAGCAACGTCACAGCGAGCAGCTGAAGTCTTCAGTCTTGATCCAGTAGTTGATCCGCAAAACTTGCACGGATCTTTGGGAGTACCCTGGCAGACATGGGGAGGATCTGGATGATCGATGACCGTCTTCCTTACAAGAATTTTACTGACGATCGCCATTGACAGAATGCAGATTATAGAACGGATTCGACAACTCACTGCAAGAATCTACAAGAAGCCGGACTGCACAGTACGCGATATGTCTAAAGACGAGAGAAAGAGAAGGCCGAAATCCTGCAAGAATATGCAGTCGGGAAGGTAGTACACTGACTTAAGAAGAATTCTCAATCAGGAGATTAGCTGCTGCAATGCTAGTTTGAATCAACCAGTGATTCAATTACAGGAAAAAATTCAAATTCAGGCCAGCATAAATCGCGACAAAAGTTTGAAAATTCAGAACAGCAGTGCGTGCAGACTGGACTCAGTACATTAGAAATTGTAACTGACTAGCACACTAGCGAGGATCAGAGATTGCAGGTGGTGAGAATGAGGCGATGAAGCTGGTGACAGCTATTAGCTCCGCTTGTCAAGATATCAGTCTCCTGAAGCAGTTATATATAGTCTGCGTGCAGCGGCATCCGTAACTGGAAATCGGGATAAGTCCTCACTGCACTGAGACAGAAATGTATTGCATTTACAGTCGGCCAGAAGTAATTTCGTGACATACAACAGGCATTCGTAGCTATTGTAGCTCATCTCACTTAAGTTCAGAACATAGATCATGTACTGGTACTCATACTACCCAACCGAATGTTCAACTAAACATACTGGACATTAAGGACTGGGGTTATTTGGACTGCATCTGGAGCCTGAAGCCCCGGCTATCTAAACTAACCATATTCTCCCAACAGATTTTTGGAGTTTTCGGGCCGGGTCTCTTTTGTTTAAATAAGAATTCCGCAATGTTTCCAACGGAATTCATTGATGCCAAAATACGCCTAACCGTATGTATTAGCACGATTGTGTTCAAAATTAGTACCGCGCGCCCTGTGCACATCGGAAAGTGGTGCTGAATATGGAAGAGGATACTTGGGTGGAGGTGATTACCCGTAGTCTCACTGTACGATCCATGACTATGGTGAAAGCGAAGCTTACTTTAGGGGAGGTATCCTACGACATTCGTCCATCCAGCGGGTTTTCAGAGGAATCAACGGCACTTATGTACAACAGGCATTTTCCCCGAACAATGTCCAGCTACTGCGAGATTGAAATTTGGCCATTTTGAATCTCTCCTGGAGGGGGGCAGCACGTACCGTAATTAAGTTGAGCCATGGACGCCAAGAACGGGGACGGCTATGAGAGCCAGTGTGCAATGACGTATTGTCAGTTGAAACAATCCGATACCTAGGCTCCGGGAATGGTCCTGTCCATGTAGTGCAATAATTGCAGGTAATTGAGGAAAAGCTTTCGAGGAATTGTATCCAAAGTACCGGTCGGAGATGGATTGATCGCACGTAAGCTGGATTCACACCAAGGGTCAGTAAGGATTTTTTATTCCACTTATTCCTCTCTTGATTTGAGGGTTAAAATGACTAAAATATAAGGAGTAAACTAATCCCTGTGCTGTTCAAACAAAGTGGATAGATAAAATAGTCTGATGGGGTTAATTTAACCCTAGGTTCAACAGTTCACATTGAGGGGTTTTCCAAACTACACAATAAGTTTGGGCAGCTTAGGCAAACTTAAGAATTTTTCATAATGCCTGAAAGTTTTTGCAGTTCTGAAGAATTCCTCAGAAATGTTTTCCAGGATGCTTGAATTTTTTTACAGTTTGAGAATTTTTATGCTGCCCAGACTATGTAGGTTGAAAAACATTTCATTTCTGCTCAAAAATTGGGAACTCAACAAATCCTGATACTTGAAAATATTCCAGAGAGGGCGGTTTTGAATTTTAGGCTGCCTGGGAAGATTATAAAGTTGAGAAAACAAGTCACTGTTGCACAAAAATTTGGGCAATGTGGAAAATCCTGAAACTCGAAATGTTTTGGCAATTTTTTTGGACTTTGTATTCTGCCCGGTAGTTTTGGGCACTTTGGAAAGGTTGAAGAAATTTTTCATTTACGCCAAAACATTTTTGGGCACTCTGGAAAAATCATGACAGATTTCAGGCAGTTTGGGAATTTGTATGCTTTGGGCAGGTTACAAAGGTTAAAAAACGTTTCTGTTGCCCCCATTCCAGGTGCTCTCTCACATGAAAAATGAGAACAACATTAGAAGCTGTTGTGAACAGGAGAGGGTAATTTAACCCTTTGAAATCAGGGGATCAAACTAACCTTCTAATCCCAACTTAAGTTGATCCCAAATCTAAAAAAATGAAGATGTACACTCCTGGGGTTAAGGTATCCAAATGCATTTATCCCTCTCTTAACACCAATGTCATGTCATTTGCCAAGTCAGTTCTTCCCCTTTTGTGTGAATGGGGTATCGCTAGTTTGTACTTTTAATTTTTTCCTTTTACCGCCTGTGTGTGAATCAGCAGTACTGAGATTTACTTCGTCTGAACAGGGCTATCGGATGGTACCCTGGGTCAATCAGTTTACCAACATCTCATCAACATTCGTGAATAACATTGAGGGAAAATTGTGTGGCAACTCTCCTAAATGACTCCTGCAAACGTGGAATATTGACAGTCCATGTTTTCTATGATTGAATTGACTGCAAGCTGCCCTTTTGGGAAAGTTAGCTGTTTGTTTTACTTGTCAATATTGTTTTTTAGTGGGAATGGTGTACCGAGCTTCAGTGCTCAAATGTGCACAATAGTGACCCTATTGATTTGTACTAGGAAACGTGAAATTACTTGTCACCACATAAATCTTCTACTAGGCAATCAAACGACCCAGTTTCACACTAAAAGTTGTGCATCTCGCATGTTGTAAGAGACAATATGTAAGAGATTATTGTCGAAGCAGAAGCTGAAGAATTGGAGTAGAAATGGATGGTCAAGTTTTGTGGTTTCAGTTAGGGCAGCTATGCCCATCACCAAACACAGGTCGATCATGAACACTTTTCAATATTTTCTCATTCCTTAACGAAATTGATCAATTTTTGTGTCATTGCATGCTCAAACTGGAGGGTTACAAATGTTCTTTGGCAACAGAGGTAAAGGAGCAACCAAAAAGACACAGGAAGGGCAACAAAGAAAACACAGGACAAGGATGACTGATAGTTTGCTTCAAATTTTTTGAAAAATAAGCTCTAGACCCCTCTCTAGTTCTGGCATCATATCTTCTTAATGTTTAGTTTGTTATGGGTGTGTCAACTAGGGCTTTACAAAACTTCTTTGTATTCCAAACACAATGATGCAAAGACCAAAAATTTTAAGCTCAAGATATTAGTCTATATCATCAATCACCAAACATTAATGAAGATCACCCATCACCAAACATTGAACCCCCTTTCAACCAAACACCCCATATTCTCCCCCATTCCTTTACCAAATTCAGCAAGTTTTGCAGCATTGGAAACTCTAGGTGGAGGGCTACAACTGTTCTTTGAGTCAGAAGCAGATGAACAATGTGTGAGGATTCCACCTCCTTTGACTTCTTAAGTGTTTGAACACCACCCTAGCTACCCTACCAGTTCACCACCCATTTTCCTTCAGTGCCACAGAAATATCAATAGCAGCAATGGAGTTGCTCAAAGATTACCATTGGCCATAACCCATGGTATGGAATATGCTTCATAATGACCCCTAATTATGAGAATAGTCCTCTGATAAGTGATAAGAAATCCCACTTCTTGTAAATATTCCTGGGGGACCGCTTCTTATCCATTCTCATAAGAATATTAAAAGAACCTAGGCTCTCTTGACCCTAGTAATGGGAATATTCAGATGGCCAGGGATAGCCCAAGCTTTTTGGGAATATTCTTTATAACCAGGAGTTATTGGCCCAGTACAAACTGTGAAGCATTAAGAACTTGACCCTAGTAATGAGAATATTTAGATCGCCAGGGACAGCCCAAGGTTTTGGGAATATTTTCATAACCAGGAATGACTGACCCTGTACAAAATGGGAGGCATTAAGAACATTTGGGTTTCTTTTAAGGATTCTCTCATGTAGTCAAAGTGGATATCATCCAGAAAATAATTTAGTCTAATTTGGCTACATACTAGACATGAAATAGAAAAAATACAAAATCTTTCTATAATCGTGGCTACCTATTGGAACTTAACTTTAAAATATGGCAATTTGGAGTTTTCTTTCTTCAAAATTTTGCTAATTTGGGCGGTTTCTTCCATGAAAAGTCCTTTGTATAGGTCAAAATTTGGTGAAATTTTCCACTTAAAGAAATGCTGATACTGTCATGGAATCAAAGAAACTGTATCCAAGGGGTAGATATGTATGAACGCGTTTTTTTGTGTGGCAAATTTTGTCAAAATGTGAATTGTTTTTTGGGGCTGTAACCTGTACTAAGGTGCTGTTGGATGTCCATAATTACGAAAACATGGGGATGAAGTGGGGGCCCAGGGTTTGATACATTGTGGTTGAGTGTATGACAATGGTAAATAATTTAAATCTGCACTTGAACAATGTGATGAAAGAGCATCTCCAGCAGTTCTCCCCTATCAGTATTCATGTTCTCAAAGATTCAGACTTTAAATGTTCCTCCACTCCCCACCCATTCTATGAAAAAACTTGAACACTATACACAAAGAGGCTACTTTATTCTCACCTCTTGGACCAATCATTGCGATCAACCAATTAAAAATAATCATTTCTTTTCACTGCAACTCTCACAATTATCACTGCCCTAAGCAAACATAATACCTTTATCTGTCTTTTGGTTAAGATCAAGTGTAATATCTGTTCTTATCAGTTTAAGATCTGAAACGAGGCTCATGGAGTCTCGTGATATTAATCTAATTTTTCTTGGAGGCAGGGCCTTGGGAAGGCTCATAGAGCCTCATGATATTAATCTAAGCAAACTTAATGTCAGAATCACAATTTCACACAATTTGACTGTTCGACATCTGAAATTGTGGGTACAGGAATATTGACTGCTAAAGCTGGAGACGCTCTAAGCAATTTTTGGAGGAGCTCGCGTGGGTCCCAAAGTCCATGGCATGCAACTCCTGTTCCTAGCCTGGAGCTACTATGGGAGTTTATGTGCCACTAAAGGACATAGGCATGGAACTGGTAACTGAAGACTCAACGCTTGACCATCCATTTCTGATCAATTTCTTCAGCTTCTACTTCCCTAATCGCGCACTAGAGGCGTCACAATCTTTTCAGCGCCAGACTGGTGGTTTGTGGGCCTATTAGAAGATTTATGCGGTCAAAAAGAATTTCACGTTTGCAAGTACAAATGAATGGGGACATTATGGGGTCCATTCCGACATCGTTCCCAATAGAAAAAAGGTTTTGACAATTCTCCCCCATGGACCAGAGTTCTAACTTTAGCAAACTAGCAGCTCCAATTCAATTAATCCTAGAGACTGTAAATGTTTCCACGTTTTCCGAAGTCAGTTATGACAGGGTCAAACAGTGTTTTTTTTTCTGTTTTGCAAAAATATGACATTTGGCTACTGTTTCAGCCCTTGTGGTGCTAAGCTGGCCACTGGATGGGTTGGAGTGCAGCTGGCTAAAGGTTTTTTTTAATAATATTTTTTTGGCAAAAACTTAAGGAGAAATGAAGTTTAATTAGGCGATTAGTTTTTTTTTTTCAAGGTGGTTGTTTCTGGCTGCAGGGATCAGAATTTTTTAAGAATTTTGGCTCCTGCCACCAAGTTGTTGTAGGGTTTCTAGCTTTTGCCAATTCTCAGAATCCTAAGCAAGTTGGAACTTGGCAACCTTCTACTGAATCACAAAGACTTCTTAATAAACCATACAACTAATAATAAGTGACCACAATGCTCAATGGCTCATGAATCATTGGCCAAAATTCAATACAACAAACCAATGGCCACAACAAATCAAAAATTGAAAACAAACAATAGGCAATCACTTGTGAGGGGGATCGAACTTTTTAAACTGCCCATTGCAACACAAGTGTCCTACAAAACAAAGGTTAATTACATACAAAACCATCCATAAGCCACATTAGAATAATCTTGTAAAGAGACAAGAGTGAAGACACAAGAAAAAAATAGCAACTTGGAAATATGAAGTGGTATTCTGAACCTCATTTACACAAAAAATTTTAAAAATCAGCCAACAATGTTGCCAAAAAATTGTTGAGTTGAAACTAGGAAGTTTTAAACCTAAACTCTCAAACCATATTGAGGACACTTTGCTCGCCATTGTTCAAATGCTTCTAGATATGGAAAATTATGCAAGGTGTAAAATTTTTGGGAAAACATTCTAAGCACCAAACCTATTAATATACTCATTTTGAAACTAGCATATTAAATTTGTTACAATATGAGTAAGATAGATGGATCCATTGACAATGTTGCTATTGTCAGACTAGCTTTGTGTCTTTTAATGTATTAAAAACAATTATTGAAAATGTTGCATAAACAAATTGGTATGAATTTTTTTGAGACAAAATGTTTACATGGATGTAATTTTTTTAATGATTGTTGTTTATACTTGAATGTAAGGTTACATTTCTTAAATCTAGTGGTCACCGAGCAAAGTTCATAACATCCACCAAGTTGGGTAAAGTCCTAAATTAACAATTTAATCCTAAATTAGTTAAATTTGTGTTCTAGGTTGGTAGTGAGTCGATTCTACAACTTGGATTTTCCAAATGCCAAAGAGTTGAAGTAGCATTCATCCTTTATGCTCCCAATAACTTGTACCATGGTAATCTTTGCCAATTTGAAATATTTTGGAAAAGAGGAAGAAAGAACTTTGGATATTAAAAGAGTGCGCTAAAGGCAAAAGACATGATTCACATCAATAGGTTTGGCCATGACATCAATTGCATTTGATTTCATTGATAACTTGAACATAAACTATTCAATGTCAAGTGCAACTACTAAAAGCACTATAGGCAACCATAGATCAAAATTGCCCACTTTCTTGGGGTGGAAATGTGCTTTTTAAATCACACAGAAATGTTTCGCAAAACTTGCTTCTACATTTAGTTATAACCAATATTGTGGATACACCACACCCATGTTATCCATCACCCCATGAGTAGGAAATCTCCCTTCTAGATCTTTCAAAAGGTAATCAATAGTCTCTACCATACAAAAAACCCAAATATTTATTTTCCAAAATCCAATGCATGTGATTATGAACGTTGAAAATGCAATGCAAGTTGCAAAAATAGAAAGGATTAAGGTGAAGAATTTTACTTGCATAGTCTATTTCCACTTGTGCTATAACTATTACATATCCATCCCTAGTCACAAATCTTGTCACACCACTTTCCCAACCCAAATGAATAATCAATATATATTGTTGATTGACATCAAAAGCTAGGTGTTCCACATTATTATTCAAGTTTGTAACCCATTTCATGATGATGGTCAATTGAAATTAATTACATGATATAACAAACTGTTGAAATCAATGTTGTGGATTAAATGGACAGCTAAGATCTTTCTATTTATATAAAAAAATCCAATAGAATTTTCTCATTACAACGTTTAAAATAGTTCCATCATTTAATTTTCTTTTAATTCTTCAACCAAGAATGCACATGTAGGTTTTGCATGGTAACTTTTTTACATAGTCCACACATGTTATGTTTGCAAAGGTAACTATTTTACCCTTGATACAAAAATTATTGTACTTGGTATAACGTGACCTTAAGTTGAACCTAAATTGACATGACGATAGGTTGCGTTGACGTTGACATGATTGACATGACAATAGGTTGCGTTGATGTTTAAATTGACATGATTGACATGACATGACAAGGCCAACATTAAGAACCTTGTTCCCATGGCACCTTGCATCCACCACTTGATCATAACCCCACAACAAAATTGTGGGGATGTTTGGCCTCTAATGTTATCATCGATCAAAAATTGTTAAAATATCATAGGCTTGTAGAGTTGGGCATTGTTATGGTTTTAAACAATGTAAATGATGAAAAAACCTTTTCCATAATCAACTTCATGAAATATAAGTTTCGTAACCACTTGGCTGTCCATTTAAAATGCATGCCCAAGAATTTTACAAGCTTGAAACTTTCTTATGAATTACACAACAATTTGGGAATGGGCTCAAAGGAAAAATTGCATTAGGGAAACCACTAGGTGGTTAATTTTATGGCCATCTTACTATGTAAGAAGCTTGTTACTTTTGTTGGCATAGATGTATGTTTTTTTTTCAAATTTTGGAATATTTATCTATGCCTTAACCTAGGCATTTTGGGCTGGGGCATCTAGTAATTCAAGGTTGGCTTCTATTCCAATGATTTCATTATGCATGAACATCACATCTTCTTATTTTTGTTATTTGTTTGTAATTAGATTTAATGGAATGATTGAGTTTTTGCAAGCTGCCACATAACAAGAAAATGATAGTGTAAAAAATTTGCCCCATGTCAAAGTAGATTCTAGAATTAACAATTTGAAAGTTATCTTTGTTCGCAATTGTGCATATCCTTTTGATAGTCCTTTGCAAAATTGATTCCTTTTGATGTAATAGGTGCTCACTTTCAAAGGTCTTAAATCGAAACTTAAATTAAAAATTTTAACCGATGAATTTTTTGCTTGAATTCCTTAACATTCATATGAATGAAAAAAAAAAAACTTGTCGTGATTACCATGATTCATGGTTTTAAATGGTAAAACATAAATATTTTTTTAAATTTTGACTTTTTTTTCCATCATCTAACACCCTTTTTAGCTTGTTCAATATGAATTATGTACGCAACATCCATATGATATTGTATTTGTGTATATAAAAACCAATAAATTAGTTGCAATCATTGTCGAATTAAAATTTTTTAAATGACAAACTTGGCAACATTTTTTTGATGTGAAATTTCACCAAAATGCGAAAAATGAAAATTAGAGATTATTTTATCATAAATTTTCTTTTTCCTTTAAAAATTGACAAAATTTGGAATTTTTTTGTGAAAAAATTCACCACATTTTGACTTTGATTTCAGTTTGGTAACAAATTTTTCACAACTAGTATTGTTACAAATTAAACAAGTTTTAAAAGCATGTCACCATTTAAAATTAACTCCATCTTGGGATGCTACCTAACATGATGCAACATCGGAGAATTCCAAAACAAAAACGCACCCAAATTTCTAAAATGTCTTTTTAAAAAGGAATGGTTAGTTTCAGACAACACAGTTTTCTGAAAACGGAATATTCTTTGACAAATTCCCTGTTTTTTAAAAAAACAATCGACTAAAAGAGACAAATTTCTTTTTTTTTGGGAGAGGGTGTCGTCACATTTATGTATACTCCTTACAGTTTTAAGAGTTCCTTGAAATAATGTCGTCAGTTAAGCCGTAATCTGCCTAGGGATGCAAACACCACTGGGTTTGAGACTCCTCAACCAGTTCTAATGATTTCAGTTATTGTCCATGCAGAGAGATTGCAGCTTCTATGTGTGAGCTGATGAAGCTGGTGACTACTAGCTAACTCGTCAAGATATCAGTTTGCGGAAGGAGTTATGTATAGTCTGCTTGCTGATATTGTCGGAGGCTGCTTTCAGCCTTCAGATGTCTACCCTGCTATTGTAATCAATTTTTGATAGCCATCTGCGGACAGTTGATAGACGATGTGTCCTCGCGCAATACGCGGGGACCTAGGAGAGAGCTTCAAGCAAGAATGATTAACCGAACAGTACTTACGTAGAGCTCAACTCCATCCTTATGTGCCGTAATCGGCCGTCAGCACTTAGGACGATTTTCGTACAGGGTAACACCTTAGTGCCTTAGCCGGGGTAAAACTCGCAGCTACAATGCTGCGGCCAAAGAGGAAGACTCATTTTCTATTTTTTTCAAAAAATCTACTGTGATACCCGGAAAGTACTACAGGGGTAGCTGCAGGTTATGAGATTAAAAATTTTAAAAGTAAAGCGGGCATCCCGAAAAGACAAAAACGCCCACCTTGAAGGGCATTTTTTCTTTTCTAGTTGTGTAGCTGGTGACTTTGAAAATCTTCAACGCTGACAGATCCATGCATAAAACCCAAAAGTCAAGTACTTGAAATCAATCTTAAACAGAGATTCGTTATTATTGAAAGATACAAGGAAGCTAAAGATTCTATTTCAGACAGGGCCATGAACTCGTTGAGCTCTGGTGAAAGCATCTTGAAGAAAGTCATTTTATCACCAAGAAGAAGATCAACTTAGAAGTTCACTTGGACAGAGATTCTAAATATAACTCTATGATACAGTTTATCATTTCATTATAACAAAGATTTAATATATTTTTATTTGACACTTTTATGATTTGTGGTGCTCACATTGTTCTGCAAACTATTAACTGTGAAACTTGTCAAAATTGAAAAGTTGTGTGAGCACACTTTCAAAATTATTAATTAAAAAACTTATCGGAACTAAAACGTTGTGTGAGAACATTTTCAAAATTATTAACTAAAAAGCTTATCAGACCTAAAACATTGTGTGAGAACATTTTCAAAATTATTAACTAAGAAACTTATCATAACTAAAGAATTGTGTGAGCACACTTTTAAAACTATTAACTGAAAAATTTATCAAAACTGAAAAGTTGTGTGAACATCCTTTCAAAACTATTAATGTGAAAACTTGTCAAAACTGAAAATTATGTGAGCACACTTCCAAAGCTATTAACTATGAAACTTGTCAAAACTGAAAAATTATGTGAGCACATTTCCAAAATTATTAATTGTGAAACTTGTCAAAAGTGAAAAAATTATATAGGCACACTTTTAAAATTATATTAACTTTGAAACTTACCAAAACTGAAAATTGTATGAACACGCTGGAAGCTATTAACTGTGAAACTTGTCAAAACTGAAAAGTTGTGTGAGCACACTTCCAAATTCCAATGTGTCAGAGCAGAGAGAAATTTTTAAAAAACCAAAGTGCATGAAATGCCTAGTTATCCAAAGAGCTTAATCATAACATAGACCAATCCATCCTCATGAATGAATGCACTAATGCACTTAAAGATATTGGAGGAACCACTGAAAATCATTAGCTTCCCACACATTCCCACACATTCGCATGGAGTAATTCAATGAACTATTTCAAAACTCTTCTGTCAAAATATAACAAAAGAAATATTTCAGTGTTCGGACCCTTCAACCATGGTATGTATTCTTGAGTGGCGTAATGAAAACTCTCTGCAGATCTCATCGGTAAACATGACCGGATCCGTAATTTTGTAGTATAACTTGACTAAGAGCGAACTGTACTAAACATACTGAGTAAAGGTAATTCATCTCTATGTCATGTGCTAGGGAACTAGGGATGCAGAAAAATTTTCATTATTAGATGTAACCGCTTTTATGTGAACGACCCGGAACTAGCTTGTTACAAAGGCTTCAGTAAGACTTTCAGTTATTCTATATTTCTTCCGGGCACTCCTGTCGTACGTGGCTTCCTCTGTTTAGTCGCTTGTCAACTTTGTCTCTGAAAAGATGTTTGGGGAGGAAAGGAAAACCAAGACCATGAAGCAAGGATATGACTAACTGAATTGTTTGAATTCTACGGAGAAATTGCAATGACGTGCAAAAGGCCCTTCGAAATTAAGCTCGAAGTGCTTGCAGAAGGTAACATTCCCACGTTGAAACAATGCACTGGGCATACATAGTCAAGATTAAAGACTGACAGAGTCCAGTAATTTCAGGTCGTGTAATTGAACAGTCGGCATAGTAGTAGGTATTCAGACCGCCGAGTTTGACGGGGCAATGAACGGCAGATATTAAGGATCAGGCGAGGAACGATTTGGCGAGTGCACATCAAAGCCCTTTCTTTGTGCACCCTGTCAGCATGGGAGCTTCCAGCGACAACCTGGCGAGAAACTGGGATGGGGTCATGAACGAGGCAAATCATTGAGAGTTCGCATGAAATGTGTATTTGTGATAACTTCAGGCGAGTTTGGAAAGTCTATTTGCAGATAATGGATGATCTTGAATCGATAAGAGAACTGACAACGCGGACCATGTGGTCCGCTTACCCCCAAAAACCTTGCATACAGAAAGATAGATCTAGATTCTAGAAGGTAGCATGCAAAATCTAGATAGCTTATTTCCATCTATGAACATGAATGGCAACCGCACGTTATGCGGAGAAAATACCACTGAATCCAATCCTAATCCAGTCATTCTAGTCATTAATACAACTAAAGACATCCAGATGCCAACAAAACGTGCTACAGAACATGAATAACATGTAGTATGTCAGGTTCTATCACGGATACCTTTAGGAGCTCATCAAGCTGAACCCGAGCTAGGACGTCGTTCACCTAAAGAAAAATGAATTTATATCTATATACGCATCAAATGGTAACAAGTCTGGTAGAGGCTAGAGCTGTCATTAAGTGTTAAGTACCTGAATTCCTACAATATCGACATCCAAGGTCGGCGCTGCATCTATTCAATGAATCGACATTCTAAAACCACACACAGGCAGAGATGGAGCAAATAGTACGCTGGAGGGATTCCCAGATTCAATCTCAGAGACCGAAGAGTCACACATTCTGTAAATATGCCATTATTCAAAGGATCAAATGATCCAATTTACAAAGGAAGCTATTTCCACCATCCTGGCGATCTTTAGAGTACGACGGCCAATCGAATAGCTTCTAAACGACCTCAGATCAGGATGAAAAAACATATAATAGCTGTTATATTAGAGTCTAGCCAACTAACTAAACTCCCTACTTGTAAACTTGGGAACTCTAAAAAATCATTAATAAACCCTGTACATGCACACATTTAAAAGCTAGAACAGCAAGTGGACAACATCTTTGTATGATGTAAATTTTATAGGTAGAAATAACAATTATGTTCGGAATGAAATTCGTGGGCAAATTGAATTCTGAAGTCACGACAAAGAAAACCGTTCACGGATACGTTTTCCTTGTAGATACCAAATTTGAACTGTCTGAGGACTAATCAATGCAGCTGAACTTGACTTCATTGATCAAGTCTCTGCTGGTGGTGCTGGTGGTGCTGGTGGTGCTGGTGGTCGTGGTGGATTGCACACAGGGCAGGGAAATACTGTGCACCGGTGGGGATCAGGGTAATTGATCATCACCTTCGTCTGAGCACTCAGGATCGCCATTGTGTGAAGGTAACGTGTGTGTATGCGGTCTCAGAAGAAAAGGAAAAGAAGCGCTTAAAACTTATGGGGATGGTGAAAGGATGTTCTCCAGTTGTTTGTGAGAAAGCAGTCCAGTCCCTCAGGTAGGCTTTACGGACTATACTGTTACGATGAGGAATCCGTATCTAGAACCTTATCAATCATGAGTCATCTACCAGAAGACCAGTAGTTCTGCTCGTCCGACACCCAGAACAGAAGCTTGGAATTTCAGATAGCTATGCAAACTGACGTTCAGAGTGCATCCAGTGGCGTAAGAACTACTGATTTAGCAGACTTGTGGGAATGAGAGTGGAGGCTGTATGTGCGTAAGAGCGAGAGACTGCGGGCTCTGAAACGAGATACGAGTTGATGAAGCCGGCAAGTAGCTTGTGAAGAGATCAGTCTTCAGGACCAGTTGTAAATATAGCCACGCAGCAGGCTGTCTGCAAGAGCATCCTTGTGACCAGGATGATTCCTCGCACCAATACAGGAATTGCCCGTGAGTAGCTGTTGTCTACCAGAGTATTTTCCTCTCTCATGCTTGGGTTCCCACCAGAGAGCAGCTCCCAATCTTATTACACCAAGAATTGCAAAGGTGCACTAAACGCCGCTTGATTTCTGTTGATTTCAGTTCTACGGAGGAAGATGATGAGTATTTCGCCAGAAGATACCCATCATGGAACTTGCGACTTGATGCCACTAGGCGAGTACTGCTAGGATGATTTGCCGTTGACCAGACAATACAATGTCCAAACTGTTAGAATGGGCTCCTCAAGCGCGCAGTAGAACTCAGGTATAAAGTACCTGAATTCATGGCGAACTTTAGATGGCTGTGAGTTTTTACAATTTTTCGCACGGTAATCATGAACGCTGCCTGTTTGCCTGCCAGCTAGTCGGGCCTGCTTTGATGAGAGGGACGTAACTTCATTTAAAAGCTCGTCAAATCCTCTCCTCCATAGGCCAAGAAGCTGGTGATTATATACCCTTGACCGAAGGTTCCGAATTGATGAACATCGCAATCGAAAATGAACGGTACTAGACACTTTGGGCAATATGAAGCCAATTAGTTCCATGTAATTCATTTTATTTCAGAAAAGTCTCATTGATATGTATACAATTTTACATCATGGCAATAGCCTTTGATTAGTCAACAAGAGATTCAACAAGAAATTGGAATTTACACATTGAAAAGTGTGATTAATTTACACATTCACAATTCACAAGGATAAAAATTTCATAATAAAATAAAACATTCATTTATAATGAAGATGAATGCTTATATTCATCCCATGTTTGTTTCTAAGTTTATGCATACTCCAAACTCTAGGCTCATGGGATAATTTGCATCTGTAATTGGCTAAGTAATAAATATTATATTTAAATTGGTAGCAAATGTGAGTGGTTGTACTTATATGCAGGTAGGCAAGTAGATACAGCACTTGGCCACTTCTAGGTAGGTAGATGCATGTGCATGGTTCCTACATAACTGCTGTGGTTAGCCTATGTGACAAGAATAGAATGAAAAAGTGTATCTCATCCACGTACCATCCATCCTCCAGGGTTTCTTGGTTCACGCTAGGTCACTCTGTCAGATGCAGGGTGACCCAATCAGTCACAACAGTCAGGGCGGTAACTGGCGCCAAGTTAGTACAATATGGACCCATAGCTCGTGGGCGGGGAGGGTCGTTGGGGGGAGACCACTGCATTTCAGTGTGAACGAGGCATCCACCCATTATGTGACCCGCTAGTGCCTACCACTAGTGCAACATCTACTGAGAACCTGATAGGATTCCTGGCTGTGGATGAACCACAACTGAGTTACAAGGTTTGACCTTCTGGACCTATCATGTGAACCTCCTACTTCCAGGTAACACTACCTGTGTAAACTTACAAAGTGACTAAGTATCAGTCACTAGCTGTAGAGCGTCGCATGGATACCGACAATTGCACAATGCCGTGAAACATGTAAAACTCGTGGGCATGCAACTTTCTATGTCAAACCTCCGACTAATTTTGCGGTTTTTCCGCGACTGAAGGAAATAGCAATTGAGCTGGTGCCTGAAGCCTGAAACCAGTTTGACCAGTCCTTACATTTAATATATCTCTCACTTTCTCCTTCTCCCACAACGCAGCAGCCTCTTATCACCGACTATTGACTCCACACTGCACAGATCTTTCAGCACTGGGTGTTTTTTTCTGGCAAAATTTAGCCAGTTTGATCAATTCTTTTCCAAAGTGGTTTTAAATCTGTTTTTATTTGGGTTTCCTGTATCGCCAAATGTCTTTTGAATTTTTCTGTTAATAAACTGCCAGATTTCTCTATTGGGTTCTAGCATGTAGCCAAAAATGTGAAGGATACTTTATCCTTTTTACTTTCATATCCTGTTTATAGGCAAATTTGGCTAAACTATCTTATGGATGATCCGCACTTCAGCTACATCAGAAAACTGAAAGCTGAAACCCTGCTTCAGCAGAGACTGATTCGTCTGCTGGCTTGCTAGAAGTACGAGTGACCAGCAGCCTCACGTGCCCTAGTACAAGTGAACTGGGATGGTACAGCTAGGCCCCCTTCCCCAGAGTTTTTTTTTTGGGAAGAGACATTTTATTTGCCAACCCTATAGGATGTTTGACCACGCGAGGTTTGCCACGTTTGCCATCAGGTATGGGAACCTATGTACATGTTATTTTCCTTTAGTGAAATTGGGAGTGTTATTCAGGGATGTTTGGGAGATGTTACCGAACGGATTGCCTCCAATTACCTTCCAATTACCATCTAATCATCTAGTTAGGGGGGATTGACTCCCACTGCAAGAAATGGATCCCGAACTGGTCTGGACACGAAACCCCGCACAAGTGCCTGCGAGTATTACATTAGATGTTTAGCACTGTTCACCGCGTAGATACCATCTCATTCCAGCTGAAAATCGGTAACTGCGTATCGTTTCTCATGGCCGTCCCCAGGCCCTGTCTTCCCTATTCTTAGTTGTTAGTTACGGTCGAAGGTGCCGCCAGCCGCCCAGGAGCTTTTCAAGGAGCAACTTCTAATATTCTAGAGGCTCGAAATTCTTGGCGGATCGAGGGATTGAGAGTATGCCTTTTCCAAATTAGTCTTGTTGACTACGGAAACCCCGCTGGATGGTATGTCCCCCATCTATTTTGTAAATTTACGTCCCCCAAAGGAGCTTCAGCTTCATCAGAGTCGTTTACGGTACAATGAGAGTACAAGTAAACATCTCCTACGGATTTGCCCCCACAGACTTACTTCCTTTTTCAAGACAGGCACGGCACCGTTAATTGTTCGCAGACGGGATCACTACAATGTCACATATAATAAGACGCATTAAAGAATTCAATGGGAATCACTGCAAAATAGTTTCCTTCAGAATATCCCCAGGTAGAAACCTCCAAAACTTCTCGTTAGAATGTTATTTTTTGCCATCCTGGGCTTCACACTTGAGTTTCAGTTTGAATAATTTCAGTCTTCTTTCCGTTATAGCTCACTATTTGTGTGAGTATTGTGGGAACCAGTACGTAGTCTCAACTACATCTGCCACACCACTTTCACCTGAGGCATCTTCACATATGCAGGCCAGAGTTTGACAAATTCCAGCTTGTTTGACCCTGGAATGGCAGGCCCGGCTCGCCGATTTGGCCGACTAGACTAACCTGTCGTCATTGTAAGATCATCAGACAAAACCCTGATTACCGTTTCGAGAATTTCAAAAGCTCACTAGTCCCCAAACATCAGGCATTACATCATGGTTCACGTTCAAGGAGCCCACCAAACAATGTGCATTTGCCTCCTCATGAAACTTGAGGATCATGCCCGCTTGCTTGCTGATTCATGTTATCAACTGCAAATCACTGTAGTATTATTCGCCAGATGAGCACCATCATCCGATGAGCTGAAACTTCTTGCAATACTACGAGCCAGCTAGTCTTCCCCGTACAAGGACTTCGAACATCGATCCGCAATGTCTGGGACTCCTGGACTTTCTCATTTCCTCAGTTGAACAATATGAGCTGCTCTCCGATGGGACGAATGTCACGAAAATTCCTTGTGGCCGACTGCAGCTACGATCACGTTTCTATGTTAGTGCATTGAACAATCGGAGTATTCAGTGGGATGGTGCTGCACAGAATCTATATAAACTCCCCCAGGAGTCTGATATCTTCACAACCGACCAATCAGTTCGATCGCCTCCTACTTACAGCCTGCACTCTTTGAACCCCGCCACTCTGATAGCGAGTTCCAATTCCAGCACGTACATTTCATCTTAAATTCCGACTTCTTTGTCTAGATTTCTGGGTGCCTCACCTTTGAAGTTCAACCTGTTGCTGATTGATTGAAAGCTTCGAGCTACTGGTCCACATTCTCCTGATTGCGAATTCTGCTTTAGCTTGCGTAACAGTGGGCGCAGAACGTTTCGATATATTCTTGGAGGATTTCCTCACTTGCCATCCTCTAATTTCCAGTACTTTCTCTCTCTGATTTCTTATCAATCCACGCACACACTTACAAATCTTCGCACAATGACATTCATCAGTGCTCAGAGACAGATGGTTATTACCTATGGCGAACCCGCACCCGATGGCCAAGGCACTAAAGTTTCTCCATGCGAATATTGCGGATCGGCAGGAGGTTGCGGTCGACGTGTTTCGACATCCCATGTTGTCCCCGAAGAGATTCAGAACCCACAAGCAGGTGGCGAGGACATCAAAGGTGATCACACTGTCGGATTCTCAGATGGCACTCGGGCTTTGATTGCTTTTCCAGACCTGCGCCACCGATGCACAAGATTTCCCTCCCCAGTGCGCGGTCGAGGACGAGCGAGCTTGATCTATGCAGGGAAGTTCAATACTGCTCCAACTTCACATGATTCATATCCCGCTCCAATTTGGACGTACCCGGAGCCTAAGCATACGTGCACGAGTCATCCCTGCTCCTACTGCGGGAATCAGGGCTATAATAATTGATGAGGCCGCGACCATGACCTTTCGTCACCCAATATCTTGAAGATATTGAAATTCTCGTAACTCCTGTTCGACCAGGTCGGTTTGAACGTAATTTCAGAATCAACGGATTGCAATCAGCATTCTGAATTCACTTATTTATTTGTTGATATGTTTTCGTTCAATCACACTTGAGTTGTTTATTTTTTGTCCCGTCATTTTTTTCGGTGTGCATATATACATTCATTGTCCTGTAGATTTTATTAAAGCCGTATTTACAATATTGTCGCTAGCTATAGTATAGCTACTATACTTAGCATTCAGATCCTGATTGTTAGTCAATAAGAACTCGATTGGCCGCCACTTTCTCCAAGATTAACATGTATAGGTTGATCGAGAGATCCAGGATGGTCATCCAGACATTTCCTTTGTACATTGGATCTGCATTGAATCCTCTTATAAAAATAAAGTGGAGTAATATGGCTACTTAAATACTGTGTCCAGCCTTCCCCCGTGTCTTCGTAAACTTAGTGTGTTCTTCCGTACTAACTAAATCTCAACTAAATCTGCCTTAATATTGATGTCTCCATATGCTTCCAGAACCAAACTAGTGTAAAATGTACATGCAGAACATAGTTGCAAAAGTTCAGAATTATTAAACAGACCTGATGTGCAGCTGATCACCTTTATATTGTTTCTATAGTTCCCACAACTCAAGAACATGATGCTCGATGATGATAGAGCTGTCATATACATTGTTCAAAAGTTATGCACATTTGCCTTGAACCTTGCCACCTAATGCACATGTTGTCGACGTGGTTTCTCTTGGATTCATCTGGACGATTCCTGCTTACTTCGATGAACCTCGATACAAAATCAGATTTAACTTCAGGTGCAAAGTTAGTTATATAGTGTAATTGTGGATACTTTTGTTGGCAGAGTACATTTCAAGCTATTATCAAGCTGAGCCAGAAGAATGTGTTCGTAGGGAGGGGTAGAGAACCCCAAAAAAAGCCATTTAACAAAAAGTGTAAGAGTTACTAGTAAAATACTTAGTACACTAGTCTGCTCTACAGAAACTCGAGCTAATAAGGTTGACCTTTCATGAGTCATAATAATCCTTCAGGTTGTGTAACTGTATAAGAAGAAGCTTGTATCAATACAGATGCAGTTCTCCTCTCCTAATTATCTCTCTTGCATTATTGTCACATGGTATAGAGCTTGGTTAAGTAATCTAAGATGCATTTATTTACACAATGTAAATAATTGCACAAGAGATCATCAGAGAAAATGAGTAGATGTCAAACCTGTATAATGATTGAGAGATTCATGATATACATGATCCAATCATACAAAACAAAATCTGTAAAATACAATCCATCATGGACCACATGATACATTCACCAAAACCTTGTACAGCAAATAAATGGTAAAGAAAATTGACATAACCATGTAACTAAATTTGATGGAACTTTTTATAACATATGGGTTCATAGATTGATATTGATATTAAAAGCAGAAAAATTATAGAATATCATAAATGGTATTGTACCAAAGTCAATAGCTCCAACTGCAGCCCAAATTACTCCAGGTACTCCAGCTTTGCCTGCCATAGGAGCAAGAAGCATCAATTGGTGGGAGGAAAGTGACATTGTCTCTTACCACATATTAATAGTTGCTTGGACAATAGTGTCATACACACATTCAATCATGTGCAACATCAAATTTAGCATGGATAGAGCTAGCAAGATTGTACCAATCTCAAGATGTTCCAAAACCAAAATGTATTTAACGGATAAGTTTTATACTTTGAAGATGAAGGAAAATAGCAATGTTAGAAAACACGTCCATTTGTTTTGAGCAAATATGCATCAATTGTCTACCATAGGTGTAGCCATGCTAGTGATGAAGCAATTATTTGCATTATGAGGAGTATGCCTCCAAGCTATAAAACATTCATAAGTTCTTTAATGACACAACCTAACTTGACTCTTCAATCTTTGATCACAAACTTGATCCAAGAAAAAACATTGATGAAAGAGTACATGTTCCTGATCTATACAATGAAAGTTGATCAGCTCTTTATGTGAGGAAGAAATATTCGAAGTACAACATCAATAAATTCACACAGTACAACAATTTTTTTTCCACGTTAGTTGCACAAGTTAGGGTGGCTCAAAAGTGGCAAGAGTTCTAATCCCAAAATTCCAAAATTGACACAACCATTTTGCATCAAAGGTCAAAATTAAAGCATGTTAAAGTATATCAAAATTGTAATCCTCATGGGTAAAAAACACAAATTTGTGACAATAAATTAGAAAATGTACTTATGTTGGCTATACCTAGGTCGGCTATACCTATGTTGGTTATACCTAGGTCGATTATACTTATGTTGGTTATTCTTATGTTGGTTATACCTAGGTTGGGTAAACCTATGTTGGCTATATTTAAATCAATTAAACTTGTGTTGGCTATACCTATGTTGGTTATTTTTATGAATTAGCTATACCTAGGTTGGTTAAACCTATGTTGTTTATTCTTATGAACTGATTATACCTAGGTTGGTTAAACCTATGTTATTTACTCTTATGAATTAGTTATACCTAGGTTAGTTAAACCTATGTTGGTTATTTTTATGTTGGCTAGACCTAGGTTGATTAAACCTATGTTGGCTATTCTTATATTGGTTATACTTATGTCGGCTATACCTATGTTGATTATTCTTATGTTGGTTATATTTATGTCGACTAAATCTATGTTGATTATTTTTATGTTGGTTATACAAATATTACATATTCTTCTATTGGTTATAACCTATGTCGGCTATACTTATGTTGGTTATTCTTATGTTGGTTATACCTAAGTTGACTAAACCTATGTTGGTTATACTTATGTTGGCTATGGCTATATCTATGTTGGCTATTCTTATGTTGGTTATACTTAGGTTGGCTATACCTAAATTGGCTAAACATATGTTGGCTATACCTAAATTGGCTAAACATATGTTGGCTATACCTAAATTGGCTAAACCTATGTTGGATATACTTAGGTTGGTTAAACCTATGTTGGTTATTCTAATGTTGGCTAAACCTATGTTAGTTAATTATACCTATGTTGGCTATACATAATTGATTATACCTATGTTCACAATAGCTATGTTGGCTATATTTCAATTAATTATTCTTATGTTGGTTGTACCATCACTAAAAAAATCTAATAAATTTAAAATTTTGTTATTTACCAATGCATTAGGTAAATAGGTTAATGTCCACACATAAAAAATTTAAAGTTTGACAAAATTCAAAGGAGGGCTCTTTTGTTTATGGTGTTCTAAAAAAGTAGGAAATCTCTTCTTGGCAAATTCTTAGCACCAAATATTGTCAAAAATGGATCAAAAATGAGAAAATTATGACCTTTCAAAATTTGCATGGTCAAAAAGTCAAAAAAATGCCACCCAATATTAGGAAATTGTTCTAAAAACACCCAAACAATCCTTGTATGTTACTCTACTACCTCTAGAGTTCAAAGATGAATTATAAAGTTTAAGGTGGCACTCTCATAGCACTCTAGATCACTCAATTTGAATAGGAGTGGAAAAAGTTATAAGCTTTGGAAATAGGAAAGGTCTAAAAGAAAAAAAATGTGTTTTTTAACATTTTGAACTAAATTTGGGTGGATTAATCTACTACATCCAATGTATGGTGGAATGACACTAGTCCAATTCCATTGAAATTGGATTTGGATGGACCAATCCATTAGACCATTCCATTACATGTGATGTGCAATGGTATGGACTAGTCCCATTCCATTAAAATTGGATTTGAATGGAACTATGCAATGGCACAAGACATGGTTTTCTAGTAATGATTTAATTTCAATGGGTTTCACTTTTGGTGTTTGGGTTTGGTAATTTGATTTTCATAAAGTTAATGATATATAACTTTGACAAAAAGAAATGAATTTTAAAATATTAAATTCAAGGAACAATGGGTATATTTACGGTATATGCAGTATAATAGAACTTACTTTTGTTTTTGGACTACATTAAGTTTGGGTTTGAATTAGTTAGCCAAAAAATGTTTCAAGTGTGTAGTTATATTAATAGGAACCACCAATGCCTTGTTAAATAACTATTTTCTAAGAATATTCTCAAAAAATGTCTTCAAAAAAATCTTTTTAAAAAAATTTATACTATTTTGTTAAAATTTGTGTAAAAAATTTGTCAAAAATATGTCATTTTCAAAGTTTTCCAAGTCCATTTACAAGTCTTTTTACACTTCTTTTGAAGGTCTAGACATTAATGAAATAATTTCATATTTTGAACATTTGTAAAATAAGATATTAAATTTGATAATGTGCCAAAAAAAACTTGTTTTCAACTTTAAATTCTTTTTTAAAAACATAGGTGTGAAAAACACAAAATTAAGTAGTGGTTATTACTATTTTTGGTTCCTATTAACATGACTGCACTTTGAAATGAAAATTTTAAAAATGACCCACGTCACATATCTTATCATCTTCCATTTGAAAATGATAGTTTGTCAAAATGTTAATTAATCACATATGTATAGTCATCACCCCCAAAAATACCCATTTGTGATATGATAATTATCAAACTCCTCACATGGCTCACAAACTTATTCCAATCATATGGAATCATAATGTTTAATAAATACTACAACTTTCATAAAAACTAAAAATCATTTCAATCATTTTTTAGTTCATTTGCATTTTTTAGTACGTAATAAGGTACATTTTTTTGCCACAAATATACTTTGGAATCACACAATATAAGTTGGAAAAAGGAATTTTCTTTTTGATTGAATTCTTTGTGTTATGGTCTACCATATTATGCAAAAAGTTTGGAAAAATATGCTCCAAAATTACCATGGTTGAAATTCAAACATGTCCACAAGCCTAAAAAACAATACAATGTGACAACATTTTTAGCCCCCCTAAAGAGTGTTTTCACCCCAATCTACTTTGCAAAATTTGCTAGTTTTGTCTAGTTTTGAAAAAGTAGATTGAAAATAGGTCAAAAACATTTAATTTGGAAATTTCACTCATATGTTTTTGAAAGTTTGAGGCATGATTTAATGAATCAAGCACATGCAATGCACTTTAATATCATATCAAAAAACATGTTTTGGATGCCAAATCTAAGTTTGTGGAAAATTTACTTTTGAGGGGCTTCACATTGTCATATCCAAAACTTTCAAATTTTTAAAAATGTGTACACTACTAAGAAACACAGTCGTAGCCACAGTGTATTCCACTCATTTTCAAGTGGATTAAACCAATTCCACTATAATGACATTATAGTGACATCTTGTCCAACTTAATGGAATTGGCCAATGAACGGGGTCATGTGGCAATGACTAGTGGAATTCTAATGGATTAGACTATTGTAATGGCATGTACTATACCAAAGACAATGGTGAATGGATTATCCCTTGTGATCCTTAAATGAAATACATTGATGTTTTAATGATTACATAGTTATTTTCTTGTCATTACTTGACCTATTATTCTAGTAGGTGTATATTGATCTTCTAATGAATGTAGTAAATGATATTCTAGAATGGTTGTGCATTTATTTTTGTGTCATGGGTCCATAGTGATTTTCTAGTGATTAGCCATCTCAATGATTCCAAAAAGTTTCAATGTGTAGCACACCATATTATATGCATGACTAATCATAACTTTTATTAACGATTTTTCCAATTTGTTGGATTAGCATATTACTTTCACACCTTAATTTTAAATATTAGTTTGTGTTAAGGAGGTAAGTAAGTATGTGATTTGGGATGAACAAGGTAGTTTGGATAAGGACTAATCAAGGAACTTTCTTAGTTTGAATTTTGAATTTTTGTTGTTTTGGATCATAATGATGTGACTTGGGATGGTTCAAAAGGGGGAGAGTTCTGGAGAACAAAGGAAAAGAAAGAGAAAAGAAAATGAGATAGGGAGTTTTTGAAAGAAAAATAAGAAGAGCTAGAGGTACTTGAAGTAAACAACCACAAATTTTGTTTTTGTTATAGCACAAATTTTAAGTGTTGTTTTGGGATTTTTTTCAGCAAAACCTAGGATTATGCTGTAATTGGGATGGATGTTCTCAATAATACAAAGAAACATAGACTTTTACAGTGATTTCTATGTTCAGCTTTTGTGTGAATTTCTTATAGTACTAAATTATGATGAAATGAATTATACTTTTATTTCTAGAGTTTTCTATAATGTATTCTAAAATGTAGATTTTAGCTATATGCAATAACTATGAATTTGATCTAGGAATGAATTGTAATGTTAAATTTGTTGAAACTTAAGATAGAAATAATGAACATATGCCAGTGAAATGCAAATCTATTGTTACAATAATGTGAAATATTCTACATGAATTTAAATTTCATTTCCACCATTTGGCGACCACTTTATGGGGAATTTTTTTCTTCTGTTCTTTCTTTTAATAATGGGAAGGTTTTCTACAAATTTTGTTATATATTGTAGATGAAAATGTCTAAATGAGTAGTGTTGTTTTTTATTCAATTTAAAATTTTAAGGGGTTTATTATAAAGTATCAAAGGTTTACGCAGTTAATGTTGTAAAGACTACAGAATGATCTATAGACTCTAAAGACAAAGAATTGTGAATAAAATGAATCGGATGGTGACCCAAAATTTACAATAATTAGACTTAGAGGCAAATCAGCAAGTTATTGAATGTCAAACACAAGACAATATTGAAAAAGGAGAGCAGGATGTAAGGCTTATAGAAACCCCATATTAGAATCTAATGTTGGATAGATGAGTGTTGAAAACAAAAGAAAGGCATGTGAGGATAGGTCGTTTCTACCACAAGAAGTGGTATGGCAACACATATGGACTAAGGGTCTTTAAAAAAGGCACAGTTCCAGACGACAACCTCCATAGAGATAAATGTAATCAACTACTCATCCAAATGAGCGAATGCAGTATACTTTTTAGCTACAATCTATGGTTCAGAGTCATAGAGATCAAGACGAAATAAGAACTTTTATAATACTTGGACAACCACAAGAAATTTCAAGTCCAAAGTCGATGATTAGCCGAAGGAAGGATGTTACAAGAGGTATATAACCCAGGTTTGTGTATCAATCTACATTTCCAGATTATTATGAATCAATGGATCATTAGAAGGTGGATGAAAACACCAATGTTGATGTGTTTGAAAAAATGGGGAGAATTACCCAAGATCATATGAGTATGTAAAAGCACAGGCGAATGTGTTGGATGAAGTATCGCAATCATATTTTTATCAAGGGAATCCAAAGTTGGATTGAACAAAGCACACAACCAAAACAAAAAATCATGAATTTGTGGATTTGAAGATGATCATGTTACTTTCAAAGCTCTGTGCATTCTGTGAGGAAAAAGGACATGCAATCATGGATTGTCCTTTTGTGCCTTTTCACATCAAAACAAGTATTGTTAGGCATGTGGAGTTACAAAACGTGGCAGGAGTAATAATAGATCAACCACAAGAACAAGAATCAAAAATTCATGTAGTTTAAAATAGATTTAAAGGCATGGAATTGGGAAGCCAATTGGGACCACAAAGTTGACAGATTCATTTATCTATTCAAACTAAGAGTAGAGAACCAAAGGGGTATTCACATCCACATACGACATCACAATGGATACCAATGGTGACGCACCCCCAAACTCCTTGATAGATTCAACTACGAGTCCCAATGTGAAAACAACAGAAGGATAAAAAGTTGGGGTACGCTCCCTAGCTCAAAGCACTTCAAAGGTAGAGGGGTGTGCTGGAGCTCTAAGATGGGGACTAGGATGAACAACAAATGGATCAATTATTCACACAGACCTACACAAACCAAACAACAAGTTGGTTAATGCATAGTTGGAGCATTTTTGGTGCATGGACGAATCATGGGCAAACACGAACTCACAAGACTCACCACAGCCCAAACTTGGGGGAAGCCACCACCTTGCCCCTTATAATATTTTTTGTGCTTAGCCACAAAGCCTACACCCAAATGTCATTTTGTCCCAGGACTCCCAAGTTGGGAGTCCTTAAATTCTTGAAATTAGGACTTCTACAGCTTTGGAGGCCCATAACTTTTTGTGCAGACCTCTGATTGAGGTGAAGTCTACATCAAAGTTGTAGCCCTCATCGAGATCTTTCCAATGATACAAAGAAATCTTCAATCTAATGAATTCTGGCCCTTACAATTACCCTTTAAAGATTCAGGACTCTAACTCCCAAAGTGGGAACTCACTTGGGAGTGTGGGGGTTCATTCCTTCACACTCTCCTACACTCCTAAGAGGATGAAATGTGACTCCCAGGCTTCACTCTTGGCCCGCACCTTTGCAAGCCCTTGCCTTGGTTGCAATTAGGGTTGCGACAAATGGGTAATTATAAAATGGAACATCGTCAATATCGTTTCAACACAACTCCATTAATAGTGTTAAAAATAGTAGTTGTTGAAATTCGGAAATAACATGTTAGAATAAAAGTTAGTTAATCATTTAGTGTAGGTATAACAACCACAAGAGTGGAAATAGTTGTTGCACCCAGCATAGATGTTGTTAGAAGGGAAATACTAATTAGATCTCTAACAAAATTGGGTAGTGGATTAGGTGGAGTCTTAGCAGTAAGGAATTTGAGTCTGGCACTACCAACAACTACTACTAGAGTTGTTGGCATACCTTAAATGGTGTCTACTAATCCGATAACGATTATTCATGTAATAGGATTACAGATTGACCATTGGTGAATTCAATGGCTACGAGAAGGTGCACAAATGTAAATGTCGTGCATTCAAAAGGAGGATACTGAGAACCAATTGTTGTAACTATACCAATTCTTGATCATAGAAATGGCCATTATGTTAAACCAAATAGGGTAACTTTTAAGTATCTTGATTTTTAAAAAGATGTTAATTTAGATGTTCATGTCAACGTGTTTAATTCTAAAGTAAAAAAAAATGCAAATACTTCTTAAAAGTATATCATCAATGTGTTTAGCCATATGCTAAAAAATATGGCATCAAACTAATGCCATAATTACATGTCAGAATTTCCTAACTATATTTTTTCAGAGCTTACACAAACATTTTACAAACATCATCAAAAGACTCAGAATGACAAGCAAATACACATGGAGCTGAACATGAAGCAAGAGGAAACTAAGAGGGTGGAGGTTTATTATGAATGGATTCAAAAGCTAGCTCATGGTTTACAAGTTCCAACCACAAATAGTTTTATAAGTATTTTGTTTAAAATGGGTTTGCAATCATACTTCAAAATTATAACTATAAGGATGAAACGGTCAACATTACAACAACATAAAGAGGTGGCAATGTTGTGTGAAGAAGGTATGATTACTGCAAAAACAAGGAGTGCATCATCAGTACCACAGAATATCAAACAAGTAGTACCAGCAAAACACAATTTAATACAGGGAAAACTTACAAACATTGCACAAATTATGGGATGACAAATCACAATGTGGAGACATGCAAAAAGAAGAAAGAACAAACCATGGTGGCAACTACAGAGGCAACACAACCAAGTGAAAAAACACAAAAGTCATATTCATATGCATGTCACATATGTGGTTTGAATGGACATAAAATTACAAATTGTCCAAAGTTTGTTAAGATGTAAAAAATGTTTCATGGGAAATCTATGATAGTAGCAAAGGTTCAACCTAATGCTAAGACAAATAATCATTGCGAATGTGAATGTGGTGGATGTTAACATTACCACAAAAAATGAAGTAACTGAAGAATAGGTGTTCAAGGATAGAAAACCAAGAAAAGCAAAGAATGTTGCTAACTGGAAGAAAGAATAATGGTTGAAATAGTCAATGGTGGAGATAATTCAACAAATTCAAAAAACACAAACTCAAACAGAAGGGCCATCCACATCCATGGAAGGATGGAACACAACTTGGCCAAATATGCCAAATACTACTCCTGTGGATGCACAAAAATCTCAAGAAGTAATGAATTCACAAGGGAAACTAATAATAGTAAAAGAAATTTTTTTTGGACATTGGTAAGCAGATGCTAGAAACAAGATTTTTTTGAATTTAAGATAGTTGCTTAAAATAATTCCTAAGCTAAATAGGTATCTTTGGCAAAAGTTGAAACCAAAAAAACTCAAAATGTAAATAAAACAACCACAAATAAACAAGTTGGTTCTTTAGTATTAGAAATAGGGATAGCTGCTGTAGCAATAGATATTCATATAACAATTATCCAAGTATAAATTAGGAAGAATACAATAGAAGATGTGTTGCTGGATGGAGGTTTTGGAGTTAATATTATCACAAAACAGTTGAGATTAAGGTTAGGGCTTCCAAAGCCTAAACTTGCACCATATAATCTAAGGATGGCAGATCAAACAACCACAAAACCAATGGGGTTGATTAGAGATCTGAAGACATATGTTCATGGCTCTCCTTACATAACTACATTTACTGTATTTCAGAATAATGTGGTAGATTTTAGTTATTCCATGTTATTAGGGAGACCATGGTTGAGGGATGTTAAAGTGGCACATGATTGGGGAAGTAACATTTTTACCATACAAAAGAATGGGATAATCCAAACAATTACAATTACCAAACATTTAAGAAGTGAAGTAAGAAGACCAAAAGTGTTATTGTGCTACGATTATCAAAATGGCATCACAAATGAAAAAGATATCATCTTTGCTATAGAGCCAAATTTGTTTTCCATAGGAACAATCAGCTTACTTGAAACAATTTAATCTATGCAAACCATAGATGTGGAGATCTTGGATACAAATGTGAAGACTAGTATTTCAAAACAAAGATCTGAAGTATATAACACAAAGAAGAAGATACCTTGCAATAGATATGAGCTAGAAGTAGCTCTAGAGGATAAGGTGTATCCAAAGACTTACTATGGACATCAACCAAGGAATGTTATAATGGATGAAACATGCCACCACCTAAGAATTCCCAGCAAATTCAACTATTCAATGGGAAGGTGCAATTTTACACATGTTTTATAAAAAAAATTGTTGCAATTATGCACCTATCATTAAACTAACTAGAAAAACAGAGACCTGTTTTTAGACAAAGGAATGCTAGAAGGCCTGGGAATTGATTAAACATATGTATATTGAAACACTAATACTAATATAACCAAACTAGCATGTGGAATTTCATGTTCATACAAATACGTCCTTGTTAGTTATGGGGGCTATGTTGTTTCAGGACATAATGGGGAAGAGGGATTAACTAATAGTGTATGCTTCTAGGCTTCTAAATAGAGCAAAACAAAATTATAGACAACAAAAAGAAAGGCTTTACTAATGGGTTTTTCTTTGCACAAGTTTAGACATTATTTGTTGGGCAATAAGTTTTTTTTTATGTAGATCATATGGCATTGGTCTATTTAGTCAACAAACCACATGTTTTAGGGAGAATAGCTAAATGGTTGTTATTGTTCCTTGGATACGATTTCACAATAGTGTATAAGCCAAGCAAAGCTCATGTAGTTGTAGATGCATTGTCAAGATTACCAAATAGTACAAAACCCATAAGTGTGCCTAATTAAACCATAGATGCACATTTGTTCTATATAGGGCCTGAGTGGCTAAATGATGTAAAAGAATTTTTAAAAACAAGATAGATTGAAGGCACATTATCGATGCAACAAAAGTAGAGATTGGTTAGGAAAGCAAAGCCTTTTACACTAAAGAATGGTGAATTGTATAAAATGGGCCAAGACAAGAGACTACAATGATGTTTGACAACAACAAAAACATAGATGGTGATGAAAGAACTACATGAAGGACCTTCAAGAGGGCATTTTGCAACAAAAATAACGTAGAAGAAAATATTGGATGCTAAATATTGGTGGCCAACTATATACAAAGATGAGCATGATTATTGCAAATCTTGTGATGCATGTCAAAGAACAAAAGGATTGACAATTCAAAGTCTTACAAAGCTGGTCACAAGTCTTCCAAATGAACCATTTATGAAATGGGGACTTCATTTTGTGGGGCCAATTAAGTTAATAGGGAGATATACATGGAATAAATATATATTGTTGCCACAAATTATGCTACTAAATGGGTAGAAGCAAAAACATTGAGAACTAATATAGCAACAATCACAGCAAAAAAATTTATGAGTGCATATTAACCAAGTTTGGATGTCCTTTGATTATAATCACAAATTAGGGAGTGCATTTTATTAATGATGCCATCAAGTATTTAACAGACCATTTTCTAATGAAATATGTGAGTTCTACAACTTATTATCCTCAAGGTATGGGTAGGCTAAGTCTATTAACAAGGTACTTGGGACATTATTGATTAAGTTAGTTAGTGAAAATAAATCAAATTGGGATGAACATCTATTTACAGTGTTATTTTCATACAAAATTACATACAAAGTAACAACAGGGTATACACCATATCAATTAGTGTATTGATTACATCCATTAATGCCCATAAAGTACATCATTCCAATTGTTAATGGAGATAAGAAAGATAGTACTTTAGTGAGAATTTTAACTAACAAAATTATAGAACTCAAGAAGTTGTAAGAAGTTAGATTACTGGCTACAAAAACTATAAGAATTCAATAGTGGAATAAAGCATTATGGAATCAACAAAAGAATCTAAAAAAAAATTTAGTTTTGGTGATTTTGTGTTCAATGGTTTCCAAAGGGCAATAAATCACACCTAAGGAAGTTTATTAGGAAATGGTTTGGACCATACAAAGTACAATATGTGTTGCCAAATAACACTATGTTATTGGTGACCATTGAGAAGTTTGAAACTAACCTTGTGTTGGTCAACATGAATACGCTCAAACCTTATAAAGACATGGAATCTAAAGTTCAGAAAAAAGAACAACGAATGCCAAAATATTGGGAAAAGAGTGTAGGTAGAGTTCAGGAGGCCAATTTTGACACAAAGGAAGACAATGACGAATGTGAAATATAGAAACCACAAATGAAAAATGATGAAGATAAAGAACAAATCACAAAATCCAGTGGTGAACACAGTCTTTATTTTCAATCTATAAATGAGTAATATTTACAATAATGTGGGATTTGGGATGCAACGATCTAAAGATGATATGTCAGGAGTATTAATTAAATCAATAGAATTATTCATTTGGTCATCAAGAGTATTCGCACAATCCTCATAATTGTGGGCACAGTAAGCAAAGAAATTGATATAATCAGTAGATGTGTTCTCACAATCAGTAGATAAATGGGCATAATCAATAGAAGGTGTATAGGGCGAATGAAATGGAATTAATACAAATAATGTAGGGAGATTACGGATGTGGAGTAATCAAAAAATGAAATTCGCAACGTTCATTGATAATGGTGATGCAAGGTGCTTCCACATGTTTGTACAAAGGACACATAAACTTGTATTGATGGATCGTATTAATTTTGAGGATCATGTGTTAATTAAAAGACAGCAAACATATGAAAAAATGAATGTGACGGCATGACATTTAAGGACATGAAAAAATGAAATAAATGTCAAAAGTAGTTTGCGATTGTTGCTGGAAGTTATGTGTTTTTTTAAGTTTTGGAATTCATAGCAATATGAGTGTAAAAAGTGCAATTGAAAAATTATAGCAAATAGTAAGGGAAAAGGAAGTGCAGAGAAGTGAACATAGACAAAGGCAAGAAGAGGAAGAGGAATTGTTGAAAAGAATGGAAGTAAAAAAATAGTTAAGAAGAGCAAAAAGAGAAGGAATGTTGAATATTTAACCATTAGCTGTAAGGTTGCCATCGCATTCATCATCATCTTCCGGATGTGCAGAAAGGAAAGCATACAATGTGAAGATATAGTTTGCGCAAATGATAATTCAAAACATAAATACAACTAAAACATCTGTAGTTGAATTTTTGCGCAAAAGTAGATGACGTTGGCATGCAAGAAGGTAGACAGGACCAAGAGCTACATTAATAGATCTGATGTGGTTAAATGACGTAATCTTGCATGTCACAATAGGTCTTTGTGTTGTAACTACCTTTCAATCTAATGTTTTTAATGTTGTTGGTTTTTTTACCCATGTAACTAATCCAAACATAAATGAACTTATGATAAAACTAATCATGCATATTTTGAAGATGACAGCAATGGTAATATAAATTTAACCTCTTCCATAATAATCCAAATTTTTTAACATGTGTCTTCATTCTAAAATGTACCACAGAATATTAAATTTGGCAATCAATAAATTTGATTAGTTTTTATTTGAAACCAAAATTGAAATACATAAAATGATTCAAAATCAAATTAAACTTTCTTTACATTCACTTATTCAAATGAATCAATCACATATATGAAATTGGAAGGGCATATATTCTAAAAATTACTCCTTACACCCTCATGATGGATGTCATGTTGTTTTTAATGATGTTTTTTATAATATTTTAGGATAGTTTTAATTTGAAATCATTCATTGAAAACTAACTTTGTAACATTACAATTCACCTTGTACAATGTATTTCATTAAAATTTTACTTTCTTCTACCCATTTGAAGCGTAATAAAAATATATTTTATTGATTATGATGATTGTAACATGCTTTCTTGTACACCTTACCTTGAAGATGCCCTAAAACATTAGTTGAAGTCCATGAGTTTCTAGATCCTTACAATTATGTAGATGATTTAAAAGAACTTGCAAGCTAGAAGTCAATGAAAACATGAATTCTTCTATTTGAAATTTTAAAATCTTGGTTTTAAAGAAGTTGAAAACATTAAAATGATAGCTAGAAACATAGTAAACATTTAGCAATTTGGGTCTAAAAGGGCATTTGATTCATGACAATGTTACAAAGAAATTGATACCACTTTGACAATTGAAGATTTAAGTGAGTCAATTTTGAATTCACTAGTGGACCTATTTTATGAAATCTTGCTTCATGTGGTGAAATAAATGAAAATTTGTATCCCTTCACAATGTATCTATTAAATTTACCCTTGTTTTGTGTTTTACATCTTATTTTAAATGCTTTGAAGATTGGCTAAAGACTATTTGCAATTTTTCTTGCAACATTGCAAGTATTTTTAACCAAGTTGGAAAAATTGAACTCAATTTTGAAAAGCAATTCATGTTATAAATCATTAGCATATTTGGACCTAGATTCAACATTTGAATAAACCTTACATATGAACAAGTCAAACTTTCATCAACCAAAATTATTAACAAATCTCTTTGTGTAGATCTTGGTTAAAATATTAAAAAATAAATTATGTTATCTTTTATTCAAGAATAAACTATGCTTAACCAAAACAAATGCTAAGTAAATCATTCGCAAGGAATAAGCTTGTGGTTTGGCTATTTTTCCACTAGGAACTTTTTCATCCATGGTGTAGTGGAATTATGAAAAATCAATAACATTGCTTCCACCATCCATGAAGACCAATTCAAAACCTTCTTGAGGTATTTTCCCCATTCATAATGTGGTTTCTTACATTTAAATACTTTGGTTTGTGTATGTTACATTTCTTTTTGTTTGTTTTTTTCAATTTTGTTTGTAGTATTATTTTTTCTTTAATGTATATTCCAATTTATTTTTTTGTTATATCCTTGTGATTTTTCCATGTGCAAGCATTAGCAAGGTGCATGCGAGAACTACAAATTTGATGTTGAATATTGAGGTGTAAAGGATTTCAACTTGTAAATTGTTATATAAAGTTGATGTAGTGGAGACATATGAGGCATTGATGCTTCACAAACATGTGTTTACAAATACCATCCCTCATCTGATTTTCTTTACAACTAAGAAGAAATTGAACATTATGTTTGAGACAATGTGTTGTATTTGAAGAAACATGTTGGGAAAAACATGTTACACCTTTTATATAAACAATTGATTGAAAACATTCCTAAACTCCAAGGAAGGAATGTTACTAACAAGATAGGTAAAAGATATGCATTAACAAGAATGATAGATGTGTTTATACCCATGGAGTATGGAATAGAAATATTTGAGCACCATGATTTCAAAAGCTATGCAAACTAGAAGTAGTTTTCATAAAATTTATTTCTTTTCTTTACTTTCTTTTTTATTACTTGCATTAAATTTAGGGTTTATCATCAATTTAAATAGGACATCAAAGGCAAAGTTTTATAAAAGATTGTTTCTATTAAAATTAAAGGAGACAATGGTTTGATTTACAAGGAAATAATGTTTGAAAAATGATTTGCATGTGAAGAAGTTTATAATAATGATTTGTCATTTCATCGAACCTTAATAAATATGTTTGTGGACATTGTTAGGTTCAAATTTTGTATTGTCAAACTATTTATTCATTTATGTTTTCATTGTTATTTCATTTGTGTTTGCAAGCATCAAATGTTGTAGGATGATTCATGTATTAACATAGCTTCATTCATGTAGTATGATTTAAGACTAAAAGGGACATGTCTCATAATGAGAACTTGAAGAGGTGTGCCACCAAAGGGTTCTATCTATCAATTGTATATATATTTAGTTCATGCCACATAAAAGAAGATATTTTCTTCTTACGAAGAAACTCATATTTCACTATTGTTCTTGAATGTCTCTAATACATAAAACTTTGCATGGTATTAAAGCATGGAGTAATTGAGGTGCATGGAATAAAGAAAACATAGAGTTCAACTTTGAATCAAAAAATTTATTATGTTTTGAATGGAATTAAGTTTAATGATAATCTTTAAACAAGTTTATTTTAAAACTTAGAAAAAATTAGGATGAATATAAGACTAAAATCTTAAAACCATATGTGGGAAACTTGATACTTCAAATTTTGATAGAATTGTGCAATTTTTGACAATGCAATTTCTTTTGGTTAATATAGTTATCTAGAATTTCGAATAATTAAAAAATATAAATAAACTTAAAAATACATGGAGAGTTTGATTTAAATTTTTAAAAAAATATTAAACTTTTGATTAGTTTAAATGATTTTTAAAATATTTTTTCAATATTATTTTTAAACAACTAACCTTTTTTGCATGTTGGGCCTACGTGTTACTATATGCAAACTCTTAAAATTAATTTCTTAATTCAATCATTAAAAATTGCAAATGGCCATAAAGTTTAATGAAATAATACCAAATCTAGAACTTTAAATGGCTCATAGCATAAAGTTGGAAGGTGTTGTAATGTTTGAATACCTAGGATTTTACAACTTTATTAAAATCATAGTAATTATTATATTAAAATCGTAGTTATAAAAAAAAATTATGATTTAATGTTTAGGAATTACGGCAATTAGGTTTGTATACCTTAGGTTATTTTATTTTAAATTAATATATGTTATTTCAAATTATACTCTATTCACCAATAAAATAGCCACCAAACTAATAACCACCAATAGAATAGCCACAAATAGCCTATGGTAATATAGCTTAGAATAGCCAATAATAACATGAAGTGAAATAACTTAAAAGAATGAAAAATAACTTTAGAATAGTTGAAAGTAGCCTAACATAGGTAGTATTATTATATTAACAAAAATATTATCTAGTTATTAAACATTTTCTTTTTCAAAAAAATGGTCATTGAAATGTTATTGAATATTGATATTTAGAAAAAAAATGTTCAAATGATTTTACAATTTCAAAAAGAAATAAATGTGATATGTATTTTATTAAAAAAAGAATTAATTAAATTTTTATCATTTCATTTGGATTAAATCTCAATAAAATAAGAATTTTCAAAGTTCATGTTTTTGTAATGTTTAAAATGAAGTATTTGATAAATAGAATGGAACGTAACACATTATCACGACAAGTGTGGTGGTTTGATGGTAGGGGTGTTTGCCTCCATCCTAGAAGTTAAGGGATCAAACTTCACAAATGGTGTGTTGTGGTAAATAGTGATAAGTTGACTAAATATTCTCCTATGTAATTCCCTAAAGTAGGTGTTTATTTAGATTGATTACATGGCCTATGTACCTAAGTTATGTTTAAAACCTAACATCGGAAATGACACTTGTCAATAATTCATAGGCGAAAAATCATGAAATTATTAATAATATTAAATATTACATGAAATATTAAATAATTTAAATTTAATTGATTTCCATGTTGTCTAATTAATTAACTAGCAAGTGAAATGGCTTGGTAAATTTGTTTTTCACTAGGTATTAATGGACTAATTTATTGTTTGAAACAACTTCTCCATGTTCACTAAAGGGCTGACCAATTTCACCATGGTAAAAATGTCAAATTCATTCAAAATCTAGTGAAACCCGAAGTGAATTAAAACACATTCTAATGTAATGTGCTATTAATGATATAACAGGTTACTAACAACCTAAATGTTGATTAACCGATGTTGGGTAAGTAACCAAACCCAATTGTGATTGGATTTGTGGCACGAATACACCACCCTATATCATTAGGGTGTTTGTCATGACAAGTGGTAGAGAAGTTCTAAATTCTTCTCTCATTGATTGCTTCAGTTTATCATTCACAAAGGGACAATTTTTGAATTCATGTCCAACTTGTTAACAATATGCATAGGTTATTGCAATTTCAACAATAGGTTGTGGGGTTGTAATTGGCATACTTTGTTGAATAAGTGGTCGTTCAACAGTTCCCATAATAGGTATACTTGGCTAAATTCCTTGAATGAAAGGTTGTGTTTGTTAAACAATAGCAGATACTATGATTACATCCATCGGTTCTACATGTTGTTGAGAACTAGATTGGTTGGAAGGTCTTTGCTCCAAGTTGCATAACTATTCCAACCAATTTAAAAGCTGATTTTGTTTCAATTTTGAATATGATGTGGTTGGATTCAAAATAATAATTGGTTCAAATGTACCCAATAACCAGTGTTAATCAAGATGGTATAACAATTTTGGGAATTTAATGATTAGGTGTTGTAGATTGCCACCTCTGTGCTATAAAGGTTATTTCATTAGCATGTTGAATAGGTGTTGTGTTTTGTCCACCCAATTATGTGTTCGACCTCCATTGTTGGGACAAATGCTAGGTCGATGTCAAAACTTGACCGATTAAAGATACTTGTGGTTCCCTTCTTACCTCTTGCTCTACTAGTATCTAATGAAGAAATATACTTGCTGTAATCAATTGTTGAAGCTCATTACTGGGAACATCAACTGGTTGAATTCCCTTGTCATGAGAACGTGGTTGTTTTTGTGATTGAACCGCCTCATGAACGGGTTGTGGTATTCCTAATTCTGATAGCCTCCAAAGGCCTCTTGTAACTACTCTTGAAATATTTTATATAAACAATTGTTAATTCAAGTTCTTTTGATCAACAAGTTGCTACAAAAATCAGAAATCATCAAGGCATAAAAAACTCTTAAAAACCTATTAAAATTATTACAAATTCAAACTTAAAATTTCAAAATTATTTTGTATGACAAAAATATTTTCAAATTGTGCTTATAGTGTCAAAATTGTTTTAAAGTAGTGGTTATAAGTCCTTAAAAGTGTAAATTATGTATTTTTCACTCATTAGACTGAATCTTCCAAATTTTCATGGTATGTACATAATATATTCACAATAACATTTTATAAAAATAAAAATAAAAAATTTATATATTTTTTACAATCCAAAATTCAAAAAATTAAACAATGGTTATGATTGTTAATGGTACATGTTAATATGACTACACGGGTAGTAGGGGATTTTTGAAGCAACTAAATTGTTCTCAATAGTTTTTTATTAATCAAAGAAGCTAGCCTAATTATTATTGAAATTTTTTTGTCCACCAATGAAGTTATCATGACAATTGAAGGTTAAATCTTAGTACTTAAATTCCTTTGTCATACAATATCTAGACAAAAGTTGAAACTTAAAAGAAAGCCAACAAAAATTTAAGCACTGAGTTTTCATCACATTTGGAATCTAAATCTTGAATCCTAATTTAAAAACAAATAATTTGAAATGGCAACATATTCACAACTAACCACATTTTTGGTCACACGTTAGAACAAAAATGTGGTTAATTATGAATACATTTCAAATTTAAAACCTAACCAACATCTTCATTGACAAGTTAAATCCTTCATAATTTGGCAACAATGATGGATGTAGGCAAGTAAACAAAAAAAATAGTCCGCCCAAAATGCAATTTAAAAATGACAAATTTTTTATATAAACTCATGAAAGTAGATTAAAAACTTGTGTAAATAGAAATATGAAAAAACATGGCTCTCCATTTAGTTTATGGTAAGTTGAATACAAAATTTGAAAAACTTTGGTATCATAAATAAGGTGAGAAGTAGATTTGAACTTGATTGGGTCAATTTGGTGTTCAAACCTACTTTCACACTAGAAATTTTATGTATTATGATTATAACATGCATAATTTTATAGTACACAAGTATTTTTTAAAGCTTTCATAATTTGAAAGTAGAAAACGTTCAATATTTCATCTACTTGCAACCCATTTTGTAAGATCGAACATTTCCAGCAAGTAGATGCAATTTTGTAAAATCTATTTAAATCTACATGAAATTTTTTATCTTTCAAATTCATAATATTAAATTGAAAGTTTATTTTCATGTTAATCATTGTATAAAATAATATTTCTACTTTTAGTGCGTCAAAAAAAAATTGTCTACTTGTAAATTTTTTGTGACAAGGAACATTTTGTGTCTGCTTGACCATGTTGACACCCTAATTAGACCATAAACAACACTAAGAACAATCACCCCTATCCACCCTTGTCCAAGGAGTCCAACCAAATTTTGATCACCCTTGTATGAAGACCAACCACGCATGTCTTAGCAATGACCACCCCTATCCAAGGAAAGACCAATCTTGGAAAAGAAAATACCAATGACTTTTTCTATAGGTTGTCCATGGAGTGTGACAAAAATTAAGTTGTTTCAATTATTTTGTAGACATGTGACTACCATATTTTAATCACATAAAAATGGTGGGAAACCTTGTCATGATTAGCTTAAACTTGTATGCTTCAACAAAATCAAACCTAAATATAAGTTGGCCACTGTCATTTTATTTTGTCATCCCTTCAACCTTTCTTTTTGTGCCACAATGGCTTCCTAGTCTAAATGGTTGTTTTTTGCAATTAGTGCAAGGAACTTTAATGGTGTTCACACTTCTTTTCAACCTCTCAAGCTCCATTGAACACTATACATACTAAAGGGTTCCCTTGCATTATTATTGCATGTACTAGAAGGTTCCTTTCCCTAATTTAAACCTTAACCTTAATCCTTCAAGACTACAATTACTTCTAGTAATTGTTGCAACTTGTTTGGAAGGTAGGGGTTGTAGGTGAAAGGAACCAAGATGTGTGGGCAACATGTCTAATTCAATGTTCAAGTGCTTCATAGAGGATTTTTCTTAAGTCCTCATGTCCAAATGCCTTTGAAAAGAATTTTCAAAGGAGAATCAATTTGGAATTAGGTCAATTCTTGAAGGATAAACTTCTCATACATTTTTACAATTGGACTCCACCAAAAGAATGTTATTGTCGATCGACATAGTGTTTAGGGTTTAATAACATTCTCAATTTAAATCATAGCCTAAGTAATAGTAGATTGGATGTACATTATTACTTTGAATAGTCTTTAAGAACTTCAATAGATTTTCAACTCATAGTTAGCATTTTTTTTTTCAATTTTGATGGTCTTGGTTTCCGTCTCATTTTTGTAACATTCTTTGTTATATCTTATTTTTACAATATTCATTATTTTATTTGTTATGTAGTTTTCTTTCCTAATCTCATTTATGTAATTCAAATTCTAATATTGTTGTTGGGTCCCAACTAGATTAAGGACCCAAATCACCCAACCTAGTTTTTTAATATCAATTTCTTACACATCCAAATAAATTCCAAAAACTAATTTGAAAAAGAACTACACTTTTAATTACCAAACATTGGAAAAAAATTGTAAGAATTACCAAATTCATACGTTTCATTCTCAATGTGTTGCCAAAAATATAGAATGAATTTTCCATCATTTGTAGCCTTACTAAATTTAATTAAATATTCTAGGGCATGATAGTCATTTTTCTACATCATCATACATTTAATCAACACATTAATTTTTTTGGATTAAAAGTGAACAAAAGTTAAATGTGGTGTTGGCAATCGGATTTCAATTATAAGGTGGACAATAGGGTTGGCCTTTATTTTTCCCAAATTTCAAATGTTGTATTCAAAATATGAAAGTAGAATAGATGGGAAATTGTAATTTAAATGGGGACTGAAGGGGGTGGCAACCAAATTCAATCACAAGTTAGATAAGGTTTTATAACTGAACAATTGTTGCAAGTTGGACAAAAGGATGGCAACCCAAAATTCAAATTGTCATTGTGTTTGTGTGTCCATCACATTGTGACGAATGCTTTTGGACACAAATGCCACCCTGTGTCATGTTAGTATAAGGTCAGCCTAAGTCAACCTAGTCAAAAGTACTATCGAGTAGCTTAATGCAAACTTATGGGTGATTGAAACGAACCTATTTTAATTGTCGTAAATCCTTATAACGACTAAAAAAACTTTGGTCACCATACCCTGTGGTGATTGATAAATGTTTCGGTCACCACAAGCTATGGTGACCAAAAAATATTTCGATTACCACAAGCTATGGTGACCAAAAAATGTTTTGGTCACCACAAGGTATGGCGATTGAATTTTTCCAATTATCAACAACCAAAAAAAATTCAATTGCCACAAAAGGGGGGCCATGTAATATGTTATTGGAAATTTTTTGATAATTTTCCTAAAACATATGACACGCCCCCCTTTTTTAGTGATTTAAAAAAAAATTGGTCACCATCGGGTAATGGCGGTGTATAAGATGGTTACCAAATTTTTTCAGTCACCATTCAACACACCCCCACCATCAAATGGTGACTAAAATGTTTTGGTCGCCAAAGGTGGTGTGGGCCTATGTTATCGCAATCCTAGCCTTGGGCTCACGACCAAGGCAAGGGCTTGCGAAGGTGCGAGCCAAGAATGAGCCTAAGAGTCACATTTCATGCTCCTAGGAGTGCAAGAAAATGTGAGGTAATGAACCCCCACACTCCCAAATGAACTCCCACTTTGGGAGTTGGAATCCCAATGGACTCTCGAATTTTCAGAGGGCAATTTCAGGGGTCAAAACTCATTGGATTGAAAATTTCCTTATAGTATTGAAAAGTTCTTAAAATGTAAATGTCTAAAATGGACTCACATGACCCATTTGGATACTTAAAACATAAGTTATGGCTAAAAAAAGGGTCGGTTGACCACTAAAAGTCGAGAATCACCCCGAGTTCCTTGTGTGTAGGTGGCGTGCCACATATCATTGAAAAGATTTCGACAAGGGCTATAACTTTACTTTAAACCTCACTTCAATCAGAGGTCTGCACACAAAGTTATGGGCCTCCAAAGTTGTGAAAGTCCTAATTTCGAGAATTTCAGGACTCCCACTTGGGAGTCCTGGGACAAAGTGCCATTTAGATGATGGCCTTGTGACCAGGCATAGAGTATACTATAAGGGGAAAGGTGGTGACTTCCCCCAAATTTGGGCCGTGGTGAATCTTGTGAATCTATGTTTACCCGTGGCTCATTTGTGCACCAAAGGTGTTCTAATTACACATTAACTAACCTATTGTTCGGTTTATGCAAGTCCATGTTGTTAACAAATAGGAGATCTACTCAAGTGCAAACATAAATCTTTATTGAAAGGAAACTACAACATAATGCTCACAACACAAAACACAACATCAAGAACTCTCCAAGGTTCTTGTCACAAGAA
>Ga0116227_10001109_pt1 | contig 58261 bp, 34 predicted proteins | sample S1TSphgellanicum_FD_89693 | JGI IMG/M metagenome (GOLD analysis project Ga0116227, IMG submission 89693) | Host-associated microbial communities from peat moss isolated from Minnesota, USA - S1T2_Fb - Sphagnum magellanicum MG | ecosystem: Host-associated > Plants > Peat moss > Unclassified...
AGCACACCACTGTGTAGCCCAGGCCAACGGACATCCGCTGCCCTCTCAAACATGCCGAACGGTGCTCGGGAAGACGAATGGCGGCCAACGGGAGATGAAAAGACGGACGAACGGAACGCAGACCCCACAACTCCTCCCCCCACCCCCAAAAAAAAGATGAATCCCAAGTGACTTCGTCCCTCGGGAATTGAAGTCCCCCGAACCTCCATCCTCCTCCTCCTCCTCCTCCTCCGCCTCCTCCTCAACCAGCAGACGAGACGAGGTGATGTTGCAATAATAGGCGTTGAGAAAAAAGCGACAGTAATATGATATCTTTGATTTCCTTACTACAACTTGCCTCAGAAGAAGGATCAAGCACATGCACCAGAAATTCAGTAGACTGAAGAACAACTTCTCATCTTATAGTAATTCAGAACAAGTTAAGCTTCTGAAAGTAGCACTAGCCCAATTCAGCACTAGTGCAGCAGCAGCAGCTGTGATCTCCGTTTTTGATCAGCACACTACTGAGTTAAATTCAAGACTCTAATGTTGTGCAATTCACAACTCTAGCTACCAATTTTCTCAAACAAAAAAACTTTCTCTCAAACAAACAAACAAACAAACAAAACTAGGTGAGAGCTTTTTGTTTGAGAAAATTGGTCATTTTGACACAAAGCAGCAGCAGCAGCAGCAGCAGATTGAAAGAGCAAATTAGTAAGAAGTTGGGAATTGAAAATCCTCATCCCATCATACCCGAGGCACTCTCCCAAGATCTCTTTCCCTTTCTCCCTTCTCTCTGTGTGCACCTAGAAGCTGGAGCTGGGTAGCTTAAACCTCCATATTTGTGCTTGCAACCGCACACAGGCCTCATGAGGAACACCTGTTGGGAGAGGGATTGATTTAGTCCTGGCACAGTTGAAAGCCTGCTGAGTAGGTACTTAATTAACTTGCTATTTAACTTGCAAAAAACACAAAGTGTGGTCGGACTGGTGAACATCATCATGGGTATCTCATGTGTGTGTGTGTACTTTACACATGCGCCGCACCTCGAGCTACAAAACTAATACGACCGCCCAACACTAAGTTTGACCACCCATAATAATCAAAACTAATACGACCCAACACTAACTTAGACCACCCATAATAATCAAAACTAATACGACCCAACACGAACTTAGACCATCCATAATAATCAAAACTAATACGACCCAACACGAACTTAGACCATCCATAATAATCAAAACTAATAGGATCCAACACCAACTTAGACTACCCATAATAATCAAAACTAATATGATCCAACACTAACTTAGACCACCCATAATAATCAAAACTAATACGACCCAACAATAACTTAGACCACCCATAATAATCAAAACTAATACGACCCAACACTAACTTAGACCACCCATAATAATCAAAACTAATATGACCCAACACTAACTTAGACCATCCCTAATAATCAAAACTAATACGATCCAACACCAACTTAGACTACCAATAATAATCAAAACTAATAGGATCCAACACCAACTTAGACTACCCATAATAATCAAAACTAATATGATCCAACACTAACTTAGACCACCCATAATAATCAAAACTAATACAACCCGACACTAACTTAGACCACCCATGATAATCAAAACTAATATGATCCGACACTAACTTAGACCACCCATAATAATCAAACTGTAAGAGACCACGGAAACTAAACCCACATAACCTGGGCTCTTTGTGGGTGATTACGTTTTCATTATGCCCATGGTCGTTTTTTTTGCCCGTGATACTCAACAGGTATTTGGAGAATACTTACCGAATATCATGGGAAATTATTTTTCTTAAAAGAAAATGCATTATTTTTATGCCATGTAATATCCTTGGCCATGGGTATTACCCAAATTAGGCTTGCCTCAGCTCCACCTTACACGAGCCCTAACTAACTATTCGGATAATGCCCCCAGTCTCAATTGTTTTGTCATACTCTTCATTTTGATACGAAGTTGTAAATTTTTTTCTTTTGGGTGAAATTTTTTCACCAGTAAAAGAACCGGGGCTCATCTGACTCCAGCTCCAGTGACCTGAGGTTAAGGCCATCCTTGGATCATCCAAAGCATGACCGGGGGTGGTGGGTGGCTTTCTCAGAATCCTTGGATGAGGATTCGAGAATTATGTAACCCAAAATTAATGCAATTAGGAAAAGAAATTGAGCAAAAATTTAAAACAAATCACATATTAATCACAATTGAAACAAAGTTTCCTTCAACAAGAAGAAGAAGAAGAAGAAGATTGGTTCCTCCTAAAGCTTTTTTTTAAAAAAATTTCGTAGATTAGAACGACTTCTTCATAATAATTGCCAATTCTTCTTCATTCTGTTTCTTCAAGTTGAATTTCATTGATGAAAACCTTGGCAAACCTCCTTTAAACAACAAGACATCACAAACATGCTGGCCCTGCCAATCGATAAGATGTTATACATTTACCTACTGTCTGTGTCCACACTCTCAAGACCAAAAACAATCTGTTCCAATCTAAACACTTTCACCAAAGAAACTGGTTCACCTAATGTGAAACTGATTCTAATAAGGTAAAACTTCCAAAAGTTGGATCCAACAATGCAATAGTTGCTGTCCCTGTGAGGGCAGGGTCCAACAAAGCACCTAGCCAAGGGGGGGAAAGAAGGAACAAAAGAAAGAGAACCAAGCCAAAGTCCAAGCCAGAAGATCAAAACCCAAAGTGTGTCAAATTATGTTTCAAAGCTCCCACCAATCACAAGAGACATTTCCAAATAAAGGAAAAAAAAATTGGAAAACTCGAAAGAATAATAAGCCTCAAAGAGCCCTCACTTTTTCTAAGAAAAGGAAAAAGCAATAAGCCTAAAAGAGGCCTCACTTACAACAACAAAGCATAGAGGCCACCTGAGCTCTCCTGCAAAGCTCCTTAGTTTCTTATTAATTCTTGCTTACTTTTTGAAATGTGATTAGGGTTTAGTGCTGGAGATCTAAGATGCACCAGAAAACAACACCTGGAGATGTGGAAATTTTTTGTTACTTACAAGTGGCATGACTTGGTATCACCAAATCAGCAGCCCTTTTGAATTTTGTCCAATGGATTTTGGTGATTAAATGTGGGTTACAGATGGCAAGTCCTCAACTCCATTTCCATAGAAAGCACAAGCAGTAAACCCTACTAAGAGAATTCAATAACAATGTGTCTCTTTAGCATTATTGAATGGTCTAGTTTTTTATGAGTCTTGTAGCCCATGACCATATATGTATGTATGTTCAATAGGTGGGCTAGGGTTATTCATACAGGCCAAAAATAGTGGCAGCCAATTTTAGGAATAGAAGTTCCATGCAACCAATGTGAAGTCATGCCATCATCCAGTGAAGGGTCCTCCCTTTTTATTTTTCTTGTGGGTTGGTGGGAGGGAGGGGGCAGGGTTTTTTTCCTCAAGTTTTGTTATTGGCCCCAAGCTAATGGACAAGCATGTGTAGATTTTGGGTGCACCCATCCAATTGATGGGTTGTTTTGAAGTCTACCCATCTACTTGTTGCGTTTCTTCTCAAAATATGAGTGTTAGGTAACTGATTTATTCATGCCTCTCTTTAATTTAATTTATTTTTGGGTTGTCACTTGCCTTTTTGTACCACAAGGTTTCATATCACTATGAAATGTTTTTTAAAATCCATATGACTAATTTTTACAATGAAATTTGTTTTATAAACACACAATAATTAGCTTCAATTCCTTTAAATATTATTAAAATGAGATTCTTAAAAAATTGATTTGAAAGATTATGCAAGAATTGATTAAAATAAAACAAATTTTTTTAATAAATTAAAATTTTAATATAAAATTCGTTTTTGAGATATAAATGTTTTAAATTAATTTGATGTTATTTGTAAAACTTCAATATGGTTTTGATGAAGATTTAATAACAAAAAATCATAATGAAATTAATTTTTAATTGATTAATTTGTTTGTATTGCTGTTGCTTTTCTTACTTATATAAAATAATTAGGTTTTATTTCTTGATTCGGTTATTCTTGATTAGCTGGAGCCAGTCCCCTCCTTTGAGAGCCGTGAGTGAAAATATGTGGGTCCTGCATCTAGTCATGAGCAGCCCACTAAATTAATAATGTTTTTGCCAACCTTTAGTGGGAGGGCTCATTTGCCAATGCATGCACTGCATTGTTATGTGCAAGAAGATTGCCTCATTGCCTCAAAAAAAAATGAAACTATGGAGGCTCTTCAAAATAGAAGATTCTGTTTTAATTTATACAATTCTTTCCCTTGGGTCCACCTATACAGGTGAAAAGAAAACAACATTTGTCAAAGCACATGGGCTAGAAATGAGGTGCTCATACGAAGAACATGTTGGGGAACATTTCAAGAACCCATTAAGAACTCAGATGGAACACCATGGGAACACATTAAGAAACAAGAAAAACTGAAAAAATATTCTTATATAAAATAATTGGTGTCCACACATGCTTGATTCGAAAATTTGTGATTGGCTGGAGCCCCCCCCCCACCCCCCCTTCCCCTTGAGAGCTCCCAGCCAAAGCAAGCGACAGTTGATATCTCCATGGGAGATTGCTATTTTTAATCCGCATTGAACTCAAATGGAATGTTCTTACGAACCATCATTTAGAATTTTTTTAACTTCGGGGGTGGGCAGGATGCCTTTTTTGGGTCAACTATGCCTTTTATTAGGCAAGACTACAAGTTGCATTCACTTATTAACCCCATTTTTTTAAAAAAGAACTTTGAATAGGTAGATTTTTTCTAGGATACCCCCCAAATTGTTTTTGGGGGGGGGGGTTTATTCTTGCATCTAATAATAATATCATATATTGTAATACCTTGGCAGGTTGAACCAATGTTTGTCAAATAATTAGTTAGTTAAAAGAAAAGAACATACCTTGATAGCAAGCTTCAAAAAATGTTTGTCAAATAAATAAATAAATAATTTGAAAAATCATTTCAACCAAATAAAATTTTCTTGAATGTTCAATAATTTCTTTCAGAATTTTTTTGTTACTTGAGAAATTTTATTTTATTTTTAATTTCAACATTTCTGAAAAAAAAACTATTTGTTTGTGCATATTTGTGTAATCATATGTGTGCATAGTTGCGTTAATGTGGTTGTATGTGATGTGTGATTGTGTGTGCGTAAGGTACAAGAAAACATAAATTCAAATGACTATGTGTGAGAAGTTAACTTTGTGTGTGTGTATAAATGAAAATGATTGTATGTGTTTTTATGTGAATGTGTGGGTGTGAGTGTGTATAAGTATGTTGTGTGTCATTTGTGCCTATTTGTGAGAAAATGAGGATGATCATTTTGTTTATTTTTGTGTGAAATTTGCCATGCATTGTAATAGAGACGATTCCATAAGCACCAAACACAAAGGTGTGTGATTAAACTTTGTTATTTTTTGAGGTGTTAAATGAATGTGTTAGTCAATTTGAAAGAGACTTTTTTATTATTTTTGGAATTTTGTATGAAACCCACAATTTCATGTAATTATTGTGAAATTAAAGGTCATGGGCTTACATAGTTTGATACAGGTGTTTGAAGAATATGATAGGGAAAGAACTTTTTTCTTTTGGTGTGAAAAATTTACTACAAACATTTTGGAAAAACTTGTGTTTTTGGAATTTTTGTAAAGGTAATCACAACTTTAAATTTTAAGACATTATCAATCAAGCTAGGATTCTAAGGTATTGGGGGACTTGTCTAAAGAGTCTATGTACTAAAATTATGACTTATGTGAAATATTATAACAAAATCCAATGTAATTGTTTTCATTATTAGAAACTAAAATTAAATATATTTGTTCAAACACCTAGAAAGAAGAGCATTAGGTGGGCCACCCAACATTTGTTTTTGGGCCCTTGAAGTGATCATTGGGTGGCCACCTCTTTTTTTTCAATTTTTAAAAAATAGTGATTTGTTCTCTTTAGGCCTCCAAGAAAAAAACATTGGGTAGCAAGCTGATGCATTTCCTCCCATATCCAAGAAGAAGACCACCAAATAATTAACAAATGTTATTTTTAATTGTTAAACTTTTTAGGCAAGCAAGGAGAAGGATTATGTTTCTTCCTACATATACGGCAAGAAGACCACGACTTTGACTACATCACAAAATTGGAAAATAAACATTACTCCTCATAAAACCAACTAATTGTTTTTAACCAATTTAACTTGGGTCCATAAAATGAAAGCAATTACATTACATCTAATTCTTCTAGTTCATATAAATCATTATTTTAGTATGAAACCTTTGATGCCAAAATCATTTGGTTCAAACTTACACCATAAACATGAGACCCATTACATGATGAACTATTTGTTTTATGGATAGAAACAACTATGTAAGCACTTCGTAAAAAGATTAGGTGAAACTCAAAACTCTTGAAGAAATATTAGTTTGATCCATTTTTGTCCACATCTTCTCATCAAACCATGTGATGATTTTTAAATCAAAATTTAAGTTCACAAAAAATGTTTTGCTTACTAAATGGCCTAGATAAGGAATAAATGTTTTTTTTAAATGATGTTTTGTACAAAAGGTTTTAAATAGGCTTGAAAAATGTACACATATGTATGATTTAGAACATGCTCAAAAGGAAACAAATAAATAGAATCTAGGAAAACCAATTTAAGAACATTCATACGAACAAGGATTTTTTTTTCCCTAATAATATAAATCAATCAATTTGTAACAACTTGATTTTGGATGTAGGACATGCTCACAATCAAAACAATCACCCTTTTTGAGAATCACGTTTCTTGTCAGTAGACTTGGTGATTGATTTGCCTCATGAAAGATCCAACGCACTAGGGTACTTAGGAGTTGAGAAAGATGAGAAAAATTACCAAGTTAAGTTGCACCTTATATGTTATGCAAATTGTTGGGCTAGTATCTTAGTCTTAGGGTTTATATTTGTTGTAAAATGTTCATAGAATGTTTTTGAGAAGTTGAATGTTCTTATTATGTGTACTATATTGTGTTGTAATGTACTAAAATTTCAACACTAGTGGTCTTGAAACAATTGTTAATAGTAATGGGAATGTAACCATCAACCCCAATGGAATTTAATCTCACATTTGTTGATGCTATAATTTATCAATGAAGCTATGTAGTTGGACTAGTTGGATGCCATAAACAATACACAAGCCACCAAACAAGTGGGAGGTCAAGAAAATATTCAAACCTTAAATGTGGGATTTGGATGAAATAAGAAGTTAGTTACTAAAGCAAGTACCAATAGTGATTACATGTTAAAGAATTGGGGCTTCAACTACCTAATTATATGTTGATATGTCGATTAATTTCACTTCAAAAATATCAAACATGTGTAGTTGCTAGGTATAAAAACAACACAAAAGAAAAGCCAAAAGGTTTTCATGAAATCATTAATTTTACAAATAGAGAGCAATGGCTTAACGTGATACAAGAAAAATACAAATCATTTATGGTAAATGAAACATGGGTGATTGAAAAGTTACCCTTTGGATAAAAAGAGATCAACTATGCATGGGTCTATAAATTCAAGTACAAGATGCAAGAAGAAAAGTTAGCATATACAAGGCCAAAAGGTTACACTTAGAGAACTAGAATTGACTACATAAAAACATTCCCACTACAATTGCGAAGTTTGATTTGGTAAGCATCATTCTATCAATTATGACAATGAAAAAGCTAAACATCATGCAATTTGATATTAAAACAACATTAATGTATGGAAGCATTGTGGAAGAGATTTTATGGAATACCCTTGTGGTTTCAAATATGCAAACAACCTAACTACCATGTGTAGATTCACGAAACCATTTAATGGGCTAAAACAATAAAGCGACATGTGAAACAAATGTTTTGACAACTTCATGACTTAAGGGCTTGTAACAAGCATCGTCAATCCATGTGTCTATTACAAATATACTAAAAAAATATTGTACCAATCATCATTTTGACCGTTTTTGTGAATGATGATCTAATTTTTACAAATGATTCTTTAACACTATAGACAAACATCATGAATTACACAAAAGAGGCATTCAAGACCCCACAAAATGATGTTTGAAGTGCATGTGGTATTGCACGTGACTAGAATTGCTTAGGAAAATCTTGAAGATTGATAAAATGAAATACATTATTAAAAACTTAGACACAAGTTTGGATATGAGGATTGTCTTGTTGTTACTATACTTTCAAACCTAAACAATTGTTTCATTCAAATTAGTAGGCGAGATGAAAAGGAACTTGAAAAATTTCAATACCAAGTTTTTTTCAAGAACTTGAAATTTGTTGCCATTGGATCAAGGCCAAACATCGCATACACAATTAGAATTGCCACCAAGCATAGTGTTAAATCAAAAAAGGTACATTACCAAGATGTCTCAAAAATCATGAAATATTTCAAGGGAGTGTCAAATCTTGCTTTGACTTATGGTGAAAACTCTCATGACAACGACCTGACTACATATAGTGGCATCAACTATGTTAAATTAAACGTTGATTAAAATTTTTTTGATCATGTATCATCATTTTCCTAAATGGAGGTCCAATTGCATATTGGACTAGCCCACAACTTGGGCCAAGTTTAGTTGTACAAGGACAATGAATTGTGCATTAAACTAGTGCATAACCCCAAGTTCCATAGCAAGACCAAACATATGATGTGGCATTTCACATCATTCATGAGCATTGAAATTATTGGGGACCTTCAACATTGTTTATGTACATCAAAACCAATTATTAGAAATTTGATATCCTAACCAAGGTATTGATGACATAGAAATTTCAACATATAAGACGTCTTTTGGGCCTCATTAGTTTTTGAATTTTAAATTATTTAATGAAGGATTATGTGTATTGAATGGTAGTTTTGGGTGTAAGTTGACATGCTTATAAGTAATCCTCATAACTACTTGGCTTCACAAGAAATCTACCACATTAAGGTACATAGGAGTTGAAAGAGATGATTTTTTTTTTCAAGTCCTTGCACCTTGTATGCCCTTGTAAATTGTTGGGCTAAGGCCCAATAGGGTAAAAGGAGAATCTGATAAACTTTATTGGATGTCTCAATGCCAAATTTTTTAAGTTTGACAAGTATTATTACATAATTCCTCAAATGATACATGAAAAGTATTTTTAAAAATGAGTTCAAATTATTTTTCAAATAATAATTAATCTTTCAATTTTGAAATAATTACACCAACACCGTCAATATTTAATCAATGATGAACTTTTGAATTCAAGTATGCATAGGGTTCCCACACCACATATGGAATTATTCTTTACAACCATTGTATGAGAGAATTATTCAAAACTTTGGGCATGTTATATATATATATCAAAGGTCTATGGCACTTAAGGTCAAAAACATGGAAAGAATCTCTTGTGTTTTCATAATTCCATTTGATAACAATCCTTAAAATATCCATGTTTTACAAAGTTCATTTACTTACATAAATTTTTATTTTTCCGAGACTTGTCTTTATTAAAAATATGTAAAAAGATCTATAATAGGGTGATATAGGGGGGAAAATGAAAAAAAAAGTTAGTTTCAATATCATTTAGTTGTTGTTATTGAAAGACCTAGTTTTATGGCGTTCATTGAGCTAAATATACATTAGAAATATGGACTTATGATGAACTTTCCATTTTTGTAAATGATTCATTGTAATGTGCTTTTACCCAACACCTCAATCTTAAGATTTATTGTTGGTTGTAGAATTTGGAAAAGTTTAATGTTCTTGTTGTGTGTAAAATATGTGCAAGTGTTGCTCCATTTATCAATGATATTTTCTATTGTGAACATCTATCATAAGTTCTTGTGCATACATGATAGAAAAATACCTAAGAAAATAATTCATAATTACATGACCAAGAAATGCATGGTTGTTTATGGTTTAACACAACTCAAAGACATTTATGGGCATGATAAAAAAAATCTTTTTCATGAAATGTCCTTTTGATTTTCAACCTTTTTTCAAGCACAATTCATCTTTTTTAATTAGAATTTGAACATAATTGGTGTTGTAGGAGGTTCAGATGTAAGTATTATTTTTTACAACATTGAACCCACAACTTGGAAATTGCCTTGTGGTTTTGGCTAGCATTTATTTGTGGAATTTATTTGGGTACTTGTTAGGTGATTGAAAAAGACTTGAACAAAAAAAAAGACACAAGAATTATTACATTTGGCCTTATCCAAAGATTTAAGAATAGGGATGAAATAAATGGAATTGGATTGTTTATAAATGTTTTATTATTGATGATATGATAATGATATAACATATCATAGATCCACATAACAAAGGGATTCATCAAATTATCAAAAGAGGATGTCAACATACATCAATCAAAATGATATATGAGATCATGGGAGGAAAAATTAGATAAAACAAATGAGTTTACACACTAAGGGAGTTATGAAAATAAATTTTGAATTGAAAGCTATTCATTGATAAATATTGTCATTTAACAGTATTAAATACACGATAGCATATATTGTAAGATTTAAAAGAACTTGAATTCTTAATTATGGGGACTAGCAAGTTTGAAGTTTGTTAGCTAATTTTGTGGATTGTTTAATGGGTTCCAACTAAAGGTATTGCAAAATGTGGTGTGCCATTGAATATAGATTATGTAAAGTAGGTCAAAATGATAATTTTGAATGTATTTGTGACAAAGGTGTTGGATTGTTTATGCAACTCACTAAGTTGCAATACATGATGCAACTTGTACCAAATTATATAATGTGACGTGCCCTTACATAAATTTTACTTAATTTAGGCATTAAAAATTTTATTCTTCTTTTCATTCAGGTTGAAAATATAAATGATTTTTATAATGCAAGCCGAAAACATTGAATAATAATATATTATGTGTTTAAATGCATTTTAATAAATAAATAATTTGACACTTAGGTGTTGAATCCGCTTGGGTACTACATGTGCAATGCAAGTACTGTACATTCACAAATCACATTGGGTTGCTTTGGATTGCCTTCTACTCAATGTCATGTCACATTATGCAAGTGCCCACATGATGATCGATTAAACTATCACACAAAGCTAGATAATTGACCAAGTATGTCACATGTGTTAGGTGAGTAGAAGGGGGCAATTAGGTATGTTAGGTGTGGGAAGTAGGTAATGGCAAGAAGTTATTTTAGATGAATAGTAATGTGCACATTGCACACACAATATTAAGTATGGAGGTAAAATCTCATGTTTTTACAACCTTTTATAATTTTAAGTTTGTGAAGGTCATTGCGTTGTCCAAATGTGTGTATCTTAATGGTATGGTGCTACTATGTAAGAAATACATTTATGTATAGAGAAATGTCCTAAGTGGATGACATTCTTTAATTTGAAGCCTTGAGGAATGAGGTGGTAGCCCATGGCTGATTGCTTAAAATGATAGAATGCCTAATACACAAGGCATTCCTCTACATAAAGAAAGGGGTACATCTTTTCATTTTCACCCTCATTTTATGGGAAAGCATGCATTACATTGCAAAGAGTGCATTACATTCAAGGGAATGCAATATTCTCTATGTAACTTGCAGAAACTAACACTAGGAAATCAGGCCTAGTGCTTTCATGTTTGTGATTTGTCATTGTTTGGGTGTCAAAGTGTGTATGCAAATGCTTTTGTAATTTTGTTTCATTCTTTTGCAACTGTTGTTGTTGTTGTTGTTGTGGGCATGTTATGACTTTTGAGGGCACAGCCCACCACCCCTTCAGAAAGCCACCTCCATAACATTGCATCCTCCAACTTCTTCTTCTTCACCCACTTTTCTCATAGGTGGGTGATCCACCACCCAACTTAGTTATTCTTGCCTTTGATGATTATTGATGATGTTGGTTGGTTGATTGTTTGTTTGTTGTGTACTTTGTTGACCAATATCCATATGGAGTTTGGTGTTTAGGTCAATCAATGTATGAGACTTTTACATATGATAAGGTACATGTGTGTGCATTGTGGAGTTTTGCAGGAATGTTGGTAAACAAAGGTAGGGTCAGGAGTGTGCAATGTGATCCTAATTTGCATTTTGAATTTGCATTTTTGTTTCTATCTGTTGTCCTTCTTATTCTATGATTTCAATTCAATTTTGAATTGCAATTGATGGATCTTTCCTTTGTTGCATCCAGATTGAAATACGTTTGAAACCCACATCTTGGTTTCCATGAATTTGTTTTCCCCCTCATGCATATGTATGCAGAGGCAACCACAAACACAGCCAAAAAAATTGCTTCTCTTGGTCTTTAAACAATATAGTTTCTGGTTCATTAATTCGGCTTCATTCTCTCATGGGCTAAATCTCCACTCAGAGTGGTGTTACATAAACCCATTAGTTTTGTGCAATCAGACATGTGATAATGTGTAGTAAAGAACATCAAGAAGAATGTGATTTACCTTGTGCTAATTTTTTGCAGATTGAGAGAAAGAGACAGAGGGTGTAATTACTTTGAGGCAGGCAATCCAATTGCAAAATGTTGAAGGTCAAAGTAAGGTTTCTGTCCGTGCCAAAGTCATTTATTACTTTTAAAGCAATTCATCTTCTTCATTATAAAAGTAGAATAATGGAATGAGGACATGTAAACATCCCAAGAAACCAATAGATTGACATGTGACTGATGTAATGTCTTTTGTTTGCAATTATAAGATTGAACAAATGGGTGACATTCAATTAGGCAGCAAAAGGACTTGTATGGAAACCTAACATAACGGGTTTGTAGAGCTCACAATTTGATAGAGTGGAGGTCCTAACCTTGTCCAAAAGTTGCCTTGTAGAAGTTGGTGAGTCGTTTCTGAACTCTTTGTGACCTTTGCACATGTATTAGTGTGCAAGTTCATTTTGTGTTCTCTTAATTGTTTACTCTATGCAATTGGTCCAATGAGGTGAAACTAATTACCTTAGTATAAGCTCTAATTATATTTGATGGGAAAACGCTATGACATAACCTAGCAAATCATGTTTTCTGTTTGATAATTGGGATTTGTAACAAATCGGCATCTAAACAACAAGACTTAATACAGATCTATTCTGCAGGAAAGATACTGTACAGGAAAAACGTCTCATGGAAGGTTTGGAGGCAGTTTTGACTCACCAATAGTTGATGCAATTGTCAATTGTGGAAGCCCAATTCTCAATTCTAGTCTTGATGGCTTCATCAAAGTTGGAGGGGTAAATTGTTTTTCTTCCTGCTCATTAATTGAGGTTTGTATTGATTATCCAATTAGATGCAATGAACCAGAAACTGCCTACTCGCAAGATATTGTGAGTCAGTATATTTTGATGAAAACAACCAAGCAAGGTGTTGTGAATCAGTAGATTTGAAGTGTTTGAGTTTTCCCATTGCTTGCAACATTTTTTTTTGTAGAGAATGTAGTTTTACTGGTTTGTTTGAAAATTCACTTTCAGCATTTATATATGTGGAATTTTAGTTATAAGTAATATCAGTTTCATATTCATTATTTGTGCAGGTAGGTGTTGCTCATGCTGCTCTTCAAGATACTTTCACTATGGTGAAGACAGGTACTTAAAGATCTGAGTTGCCACAGAACTATCTGAGGTTTCCCTATGTGTAACTCATCTTCTTTGTCTTTGGGTTGATTTCAATAAATACCCAGTACTCAACATCCATTGTTCGCTTGTCAATGAGTACCCAACTTCTTCATGATAGCTTCTTTCTGACATAGTGATCTTGAAGCTCTGAATTTTTAGTGGGTTTGAGAGGTAGACATGAAATGCTGCTGACACCATTACTTTCGGGAAATGGGGCAGAGGGTGTGACAAAGCATGATCTTGAAAAAATGGTGAGTTTGAATAAGTAATCCCAACTTGTTTTTCAAAACTCACAACTGCTTTGAATGGATGCAATTGTCGTATGTTTATTATATGTTTAATCATGATATTCTCTTTAATTATGAGGTGCTAATCTCTGTTTCCAGTATTGTGTCATAGCTTAAAAGAATTGCTGATGGGAATGTTGTGCAGGTGAAACGTGCTGGCAGAGAAGGCTTCCAATGGGGTTGGCATCTGATCACTTCATTGTAGTCAGGACTTGCAATTGTGTACCATCTTGGTCACCCTTCATGGTTTCTACAATCAGCCATTTTGCAAAGGAAAAAAAATGCTATTATCTCAGATGTGGCAGTTTTTCTCTTTGCCATTTTACAAGTCTAGAAAGCTCAAAATTGTTGCTCATAATGTTGGAAGTGGGGGAAGGTTGGAAATTTTGGAAATGTGTTTGGGTTGGATCTTATCATCTTACCTTGGCATTAATATAGTGATCCTTTGAAGTACGCCAACCTGGGGATACTGTGTCCCAGTTTTGCCAAAACTGGAGACAAAATCAAAAGTCATGATGAAAATTATACACAGTGAAAAAAGAGGGAACCGAATTTGTTTTCTCACACAAATTGGTCCTCATAGGAGTTTCACCCCCAGTTTTGGATTTGCTTTACCTGCACCTTCACTACTGCCCATATTCTTCATCAATTCAAGTCTTGTTAGAACAAAATCTTGCAATTCTTGTGAACTGATACCCAGTTTCATTGAATGGGACCCAGGTTTGCTCACTACTTTATATCTACACTCAAATTGGGGATCAAACAGGGATTACAGGGTGAAACTAAGGCCCCGAGACAGGGTGATTTTTAAGGATAACTCTAGATTACCCTACAGGCTTTCACTACCAGATTTTTTTTCCTTGTAATGCAGGTTTGGTAGCAGGAGTGTATGCTGGTATGGAGTATGGAATGGAACGTGTACGCGGAAAGAATGACTGGGTAAATTGACAACCCTAATACCTTATTGTTTTCATTTCCTTGTTCCTCCACTAGGATGATCATAACACACTACTTACACCAGATTTGATTTTCTTTAGCTTTTTAGTCCCTCAAAAGCTATGAAGATATATGAAAGGAGTTGAAGATTACATGTTTTGGGGGGACTTCAGAAGATGTAAAGAACTGGTGTGTGTTTGTGTGTGTGCATGTGTGTGTATTTTTTCTTTTGTTGCGCTCCTTTGGTGCAACCTCATGCAGAACACTAACCAGATCAACAGGACTTTATAATTTACATTAGCATCCTGTTTTATAACAGAAAATGAAAAAAAACTCAACAAGTTGCAAAATTTCACCACCAAAAAAAAAAACACTTAAGATGGGAGAAAAATTAATTAAGAGCGTATGTCGCATATGGTAAATATGAATGTGCTCCCCTTGTGAAGACTAGCCTAACATGAGAATCTATGTTTCTTTGATATAACAGAAAAATGCTGCCCTTGGAGGTGCATTAACTGGTGCCCTTGTTTCATTCACCGATGGAAATTTCACATGTGACAAGCTTGTCCAGCATACAATCACAGGTGGAGCCCTAGCCACAGCCTCTGAGTTCATCCGCAACATCACATAACTCAACAAGCTCGTATATAATGAAAGGTAAATTAGTTCATTGCAAACTTTGAAACACGCAATGCCAGTTTTCTTCATGTTTGTTGCTTAGTGTATGTGAATTGGTTGCAATCAGTTCATTCACAAAGTTATTTAGGGTAGAGAGAGAGAGTGTGTGGGAGGAAGGGAGGTTGATGCAAGTCAAACACGGTCTTTCAATATCATTTGAAATATGTAACAATTTAGTGAAGTGGCATGTGCAACTATTGATGCAAAACTTGAAGATGGATTATTTCATTCTTTTTTTCCAACAAGGAAACATTTGGCTAAGTGATCCTACTACTTCATGCTAGGGTTAGGTTTCACATTAAATAGTCCTTAAAAGCTTTTAGCAATTTTTTTTGGAAAATATGTCATTGAGGTGTTAAAATCTCTAATAAATCCAAATTTCAAATGTTCTCCTTTTGGTGGTAGTGATGAAGGAGTTGTCTAATGGCATTTAAGATCAACTAGAGCAATGCAACATGGTCAAACCTTTCCTCTTAGTTATAATAAAGGAACCTACAACCATCCAATTACCTAGCCCCTTTTTATGGCCAACTTGTACCCGGTCCATTGTTTGCAATTCCCCCATTTAATGTTTATGATGTATCCAAGTACTTGGTGGTCATCTTGACTTGATGTTAACATATTTATGTAACTCAAGGTGTATAAATATGTCCATACGATTGAACTAGGTGCTTACATTCATACCTTAAACGAACGTCATTGAAATTTTAAATGTTCAAAAATGAAATTTTTCATAATTGTTTTTGAAAAGAGAATTGATTTTTAAAATTTTTTAAGAAATTTTAATGTGCTAAACATGACCCTAGCCTATAATATTGTACATTCAAGTTAAACCTTGGTTAGAAGGTGCCATCCTTGTGGCATTCACCCTATTCCAACCGATAGGATGACATCCATAATGACTAATGCTTAATTTGCATCTATAGATGGTTTATCTTGATTATCAATGAACAAACATTAATAAACAATTGTTAAACCCACAATCACATTGTCAATTAATAAGCTAACCAATGATTGTAAATTCAAAATTACTTCCATTCACACATGATTTTAGAATAGTAGTTTTTTTTGTAGTTTCTTTTGTAGCGTTTAAACATGATAATGAGAGGTGTCTTGTTGGTCACTTGCCCTTCATAAATGCTTGTGTCTTGTTTGTAATTTTCTCATTTGTAACTTTTTGTTTGCAATTCTTTCATTTGTTTGTGCCATGTTTTATAGTTTTTTCACTTATAATGTTTATAGTAATTTGTTGTAGTGTCATTGTCAATTTGTCTATTTGTAGTGCCTTCATCAATTCATGGTATTGTTTGTTTATTCATTGCATTTGTTTCTTTCTTCACAACAATGCCTTCATCAACTTGGTTTAATGTTATTGTACACTTGTTTGCACATTTAGAGCCATCCTCAAATCGCCTGAAGCGGAAATCCTACAAAATAACACACCTTCAAATTTTGCTTATAAGTTTAAAAACCTTTGTCAAATCCTTTCTATGTAGGCAACATGTTTGTTTGTGATGCACTTTGTAGTTTCAACATCTCTTTAATCTATTTTTTCATTTGCACAACATTTTACAATTGTCACATATCCTTTCATACATAAAATTTTGATCATTGTTTTGTGTCAATTTCTTGAAGTTCGTTGTGTATCCTTGCTATTTGTTGGGTTTTCTTGTGTTCAATATCACATTTCATATTTTCATAAACCTTGATACCATTAAGAATTGTCTATTTTGAGCATTTTTTTCTACTTGTGATCCAACTATAATTAAACATGTTTAATTTTGGTCAATTCCATACATAGTTTGCTTTAAAATCATTTGAATTGCAAGTTTTTCTTTTGTGTGAAGACACAAACACTACTAGATTTGTGTTCAAAAGAATGACTAATGTGTTGGTTCTTGATATCGTACCTACAACTAATGTTTGGTACTTCTTTGCTAAATATTTATTTATTTCAAAAAATGAAGTTAGGTAGTTTCAAATTTAAATTTCAAAATTTTCAACAATTGAGAACCAAGGGTGCAAAATACACCTTTTGTTCTACATTTGTAATAGTAACCCAACATGGTTGGGATAATAAATGAAGTTTGATTCTCAACAATTTTAACAAATATCAATAAAAATGTCCTTTTTCTAGCTTTAGACCTTTTGCAAATTATTTTGTGCCAAAAATCAATCATAGGTATGATTATTATAGAATATATATTTTTTCTATTTTTTAAAAAAATTAGGTGATTAGGTGTAAGCAAGGTTGGCAACTTGGTTTTCACAATTTTGTATTATCCAACATGACAATAACTAATGAATCAGACATTTTTGGGTCAATAGATTTTCCATGATGTAATTAATAAAAATGTTGAAACATAAAATGGAAAAGAAGGATGTGAAATACATGTGTGTTATGTCAATGAACATCAAGGTGGTTTATTCATTGTAGAAGTTAGCACATGCATCTAATTATTTACAATGTAATGAGTTGTTGATTATTTGAAAAACAATTATACTACACATTAGGTGTCGCACAAGTTTGTGCATGTGATGAACAATGTTTTCAAAAACTAAATTCAATGGGCTAAATGAAATAATTTCTCACATGTGATGAAAAGGATTCAAGGACTTATTAAGTTTGTTAGGAATCCAGGGGTAGTACAAAAAAATGTAATCTTTTTAATGAAAAAATAATAAAAATACACCCCTTGCCCCATGTTCAACTTGACCAAAATGCCATTTTTGGTCAAGTCAATTTTTACTTGTTCATTTTGATTAGTGTTTTTGTGACCAAGGGGTCATGGGATGTTTTAATTAGTCAAAATGACTATTTGTCATTTTGACCATTGTTGGATTAAACTATCATTATATATGGTTCAATTTAGGCCATGTGTCATCATTATGTTACATTTTCAAAGTTGATGTGACATCATATGTTATTATAAAATAGGTAGGTAAGTACATACTTACATTCTACTTATAAATATATGTCTATATGATGTACACATACATTATAAACATCACCATATATGAAATTCGTATACATGATTTACTTGAGTTTGAACCCAAGACCTCACCAAGGATTGCTAATGTCTTTGCCATCAAGCTACACAACCTTTTTTTGGTAAAATATATGCAACTTTTTATTTAATCTTCTTAACTATGAAACCTTTAAAAGATCCCAAAATTGACACACCTTTTTTATTTCAAAAATTCTTAAAATGAAACAAATAAAAGCACAATGTTGAAGTTTATTCAAAGATCTATTAAATAAAATCAATGTATTTTATCATGTTCAAATGAATTTTTTAAATATATTTTTGAAAATCATAAATCATTGACAAATTGAAACATTATTGAACAATCTTCCCATTTCACAATTTAGTAATGGAAAGCATGCAAAAATTGTTTTTTCATGGGTTCATACTTTTTGCTCCTGAATTTCATGTTCATTAAAACATGTATGATGTGTGTATAAATTGGATGAAATATTTTCATGTATACGTAAATGAAAAGATTTCATCCCAATTATACATGCATCATATGCATGACATTTGTGTGTAAAATATAAAAACCCATGAAAGAACAATTTTCACAATACTTCCATTACAAAATTTTCGGATGGGAAGTTTGTGATGAAGATCACATTAACTTATGATGCTTCCAATTCAAACTCATTGAGTTTCAACAAATTCATTCATTCGGTGATTGAACAAAACAAGGTAGGCAAGTATGTCATAAGTGGGTAGGGTAGGTAGGTAGGTTGTTGAAGTAAGTGCATATAAATTTTTTAAACATATAGCATAACGTGTGACAACATATATACTAGCATGATCCAAATGTTTTCATGATAGTTCCACATGTGGTTATGTACTCACCACACATGAATTAATAATAATTCACTACAAGCATAACCCAGCCTAACCTATGTCAACTAGGTAGTATAGGCTCAATTAATAGGCTAGTTAGATATATTAAGTACACTAGGTAGGTAGCTTTGGCTCACACTTAATCAATGTCAAAATAATATGGCTAATTTAACTAAGCCCCAGGCATTTTAATAAATTTTTTTTTGTTTATCCTTTTTTACTAGATGTCTAGATTGACACCTAGTCAAAAAGGTCACTTTAATAAAATATATTAATTAAAGTAATACATTTTTTTCATGCCCCATGCTTTTAATCAAGGTCATTACCTTTGGTCAATGCAAAATTTTAGTCAAATTGAATCTTCTAAATAAAATATGTTTTTATATAATGGGGATTGTTGATTTTTTCAAATTCATATCTAAAAGCTGAAAGTTTAAGCTTTTGTAAGAGATTATTATTTTTTCAAATCAAAGGTGTATAATGCAACTCCAAATGATTATTAACCATATAAAATGGTTTGTTGATGTATTTGTGGGGATGCCTAGGTCTTGGAACAACACAAATATCTTACATTTGTCCCCAATTTACTATAAGGTTGTAAAAGGTGATTTCTTCAATGAGTAAAATTTGCATGAAGGCATCAAACCATACATTATCAAGGAAAAGGGCTATCCCATGGTGCACTTTCACAAACAAATAAAAGGTCGACTTTTTGTTCTTGGAACATTGTTCAAGAAACAACTATGTTTACTAGAATTGTAGTTTAAAATATTTTTGAAATTTTTGAAGAAAACCTTTTGAAAATTGTTGATCAACTTGAATTTGCATGTGTTTTTCCACCCAAACATGGTGATTTGTTACTATATGTTACACAACATGATTTTGAATGGCAAAAAAAATGACATTGATGGAGTGATGCATCAACTAAAGGCAAAAAATGTGTTAGAAATAAGGGAAGGTGTGAGGATAACCATACAACAAAAGATACAAGGTGATTAGGTAAATGAAATTAATATTAAATATGCATTGCAAAGGGGGGAAATATTTTGGGTCAATCAACACATTGCAATAGAATAATATCTAAGGAATCGTAGACAACAAATTGTAAATGCCATGCATGAATGTTTAAAATGTTGTTTTTTCAAATCATGAACATATGTTATGAGCTTTGCAATGCATGACAACTAGACTTCAAATGTGATCGGAATGCATACTAAAATGGAAGCTCGAACAATTATATCACTTCATTTCTTTTGAACATTATATTGTTCATATTCACTTAGTAACTACAAGTCATTACTTGATCTTTCTAAAGAACATGGTAAGTCAATCGGTGGAAGAATTAGGGTTTGATCCTTTATGAACATATGACACATAGTTGTGTTCAAATTTGACAACACATTGACCATCTTTCTGCTCATCTTGTGCACCTTCTTATCTTTCAACTTGAAATAGTGCAATTATTCCTTGAACATATGATCATGAAACTTTAGACAACATTTTTCAATTTGAAACTAAATGATGTTTATTTTTGTCCATTGCATCCGCAAGCATCTTGGTATTTATATTTGTAAATTCAATGACTAAAGAGAATTGTTGTATTTAAAAGAAACTCTACTATCTTGTCAATTGTAAGTGTTGTAAAATGTCAACGAAATTAATGATAAGAAGCAACTAGTTATTGTTTAAGAGAAGCTTTATCGATTTTTTGGATAAGTCCACCAAACGTACAATTCTTCTACCTTGAATGTTAACAACTTGATCTTGAAAGTTTTGTACGTTGGGTTAAAACACACTAATAGGAGCCAAAAAAAATGTTGAAAATCTTTGAAAATTTCAAATTATGGCATATGTGTTTTAATTTTGACATTTAAAAATTATGTTAATCATTGCAAATTGTGTTGAATGATTAATATGGATGTTGAGGAATTCAAATTAAAAATTCATTAAATTTAATTTTGGGCTCTAAATTTAGTAAAAAACTTTTGAACTTGAAGAAATGTTGTGTTATAAATAATCAATTTTGCAAAGGATTAGAATAAAAAAAATTTTAAATAAAGAGATTTTAATGTTAAAAAATCTAGACAATAGTAAACTAATATTCACACTAAAAAAAATTCACAATTGAAAAGTTATGGAATTTCAATGTGTATGTTTCAAATTTCTAAAATTCCAAAAGTCCTTTACCACATGTAAATGGGGTGTAATGTACATGACATATAGAACAAAGTTGTAACTTATGATAGAAGAAATTAAAACTTAAAATAGTTAACATATTTTAGTATGATTCAAAATTATGATAATTTTTCAAAATGAAACGTAAAATTTAATAAAATCTTCACACTTTGAAAAATTCATATTTCTTCAACAATGGCATGTCATATTCCATTTATTCAACAAAAAATCATATATTGGGACAATTATATGTATTTTTACCAACAGGTTGCAAAAGGTTTCATTCAAAAATATCTTCATACCAAAAAGTGAAAAATATTTAAAAAATATTCATAGTCCTTTTATAAAGTAATCATGTTAGTTCCTATTAATGTGTTTTGACCCCATTATCTTGTGGTTGTAATTTTTTTTTTTCATCATATGTTTCTTGTGCAAGTTTATAAACTTCAACCCCTTTTACATTCACATCTTTAGTATGTAAGGGAACATTCACAACCTTCTCCCTTGGAATGTTTCAATCAATTTGTAATTTTTTTGGGTCTAAAAGACAAACACCAAAAACAAGTGTGATTCCTAATACCTTTATGATAATTTGGAATTTTTTTATAGTTAGAATTGACCAAGTTCCATTTATGTTTACACATGATGTCATTTCTTGGAATCTTGAGGTTTCTTTTCTTTCATAGTTTGTCAATATTTTTTTCTTAACCAATGTTGCATTGTAGGTATCATTTGTGCTCTTGGATGAACAAGTGCCTTCAAAGTGTTGTGTTTTACATGTTTACAAAAAAGGAGTGCTAACATTTCATTATGTTCCAATTGATGTGTCATTGCCAAGGAATCATAGCTTCTCCACCATTACACCCCATTTTGTCATCACCTTGACCTTTTCCTTGACCTACTAATCTACCTACGAACGAGCACGAGTTTGCAAATTTACTTGTGAGTTTAAAATGTGAAGCCATCATTGCATCAACTTGCAAACTTGTTTGTGAATTTGTGCTTGCACTTGCTTGTAGATGTGTCTATTAGCTTGCATTAGAACATGAAGCCAATGCTATGGAATGACATCACACCCTTGACACTGCGCTATTTTACCATTCTTGTTTTGGAATTGCTAGTTTTAACATTGTTGATAAAGGCTTGCAAAAGTGAAAATCTAGGATTTTGAATTAATTTTAACATTACACCTTATTTCATACCATTTTGCTAGCACATAATGATAGACATGGTGTGAGATCACTAGGCACGAAATCCCTTTCATTCTTCAAAAACATGTGTGAAAACCCTCCCATTTGTAGATCATGAGGTGTAAGAGGGGGAGGGTTCTCACACACATACTTTTTAAGAATTATGGGTTGGATCCCACACATACATATAGGTGTGAATTCCCTCCTTTTTGCTAGGAGAGCTCCTCACAAATAGAAGGTGCCTTCCACATGATACACATAAAAAAATTGAGAAAAATTCCTAGTGTATTTGAAGGGCATTTTTATATCTAGGAAAGTGCGATCTTATGCATAAGTAGGCATATAAACTCTCTTCCTTCTACACCTCCTGATTTATGTTTAGGCTCATGATAACCTGTTTTTTTTTATGGATAAAGGCCACATATGGTGAGTTATGACTTAGAGCAGCTAGAGCAACTAGTGCTTAGTGTGTGACCTAGCAAAAAATATTTGTCACATCCAAGTTTAGTTCTTTAAATAAAACTGGGACTGCAAATAGGTGGGAACTACTAATAGCAAACCACCTAGACCAATCATTTTCGTTGGCCAATCGGAAACAAGGAAGGAGCAGCAGTCAGATCCTATTTATTAAACTCTTCATAGCTGTCAGATCATATTATTAGGCTGTGCTGTGCCATTTACCATGATCAGCATTCCGTGACAAAATGCTGGGCCAAAACCATTTTGCTAAGCTAGAACAGCATGTTTTGACTTTTCTTCGTCTAATTCTATTCTGCTAGGCCACATACTCAGCACCATTGGAGCTGCTCTTCTGGTAACATTTGGGTCTGGTCTCTCTTCTCGGAAATGCCTGCAGGCTGGAACCTTACCCTACATGGGTTTAGGGCTTAGAACAGGGTGGCTTTAGGGTTTTGGGTAGGGGGGGGGGTTAGGGTTTGGGGATCAAATGGCACTCCTGCGAAGACACTTTCACCCGCTTGAACAGCATAGCGAATGAGGAACGCAAGACGGCAGAAATGACGACGACAGCAGGAGCAGCAGCCAGCCTTGCGGTTGCATTCGGCTCGGAGCTGCGGACGGAGGAGAGCAAGGGATCATATTCCTTGTCCTCATCGACATCATTTGCTCGTCCGTTGATGGACATGCCAGTGGTGCAGCAGCGGCTGAAAATTGACGCCCGGAGAGGAGTGGTACGCATCAATGGCTTGGCTCAGCTATTTCATCTGCCAAAATCTGGCTCCGCCAACAAGAGAATGCAGGTATCTTTTGTGTTTTTCTATCTTTATATACCCCACCCTTTCTCGCTGAACAAATTAGGGTTCGAGACTTGCGTTGTGATGTTTCATTGAGTTTGATGCATCTCGAGAGGCGCATTTGCATGCCGCCCATGCAATGTGGGAACCAGTGATAACGCCATACTTTTCTCCCTGGTCGTCTGTGGAATTCTGCCATTTCTTTGGTGCCGAATGTGGAGCAAATCAGTTGCACAATCAACTGATTCCATTGAGCTTTTTGTGGCTCTTGCAGCCAAGAGCTGTTTTTTTTTCACCATTCAGGGTGAATTGATATGCCAGGCTGATTGTGTTGTAAGAATGGTGACCTTACAAACAAAGTTTGAGTTAGCACACAATTTACGGTTTTGTGTGTCTGGTCTTGACCATAGTTGAACGAGAGAAATGCTCCCTGCACAGTTGCATTTGGTAGCAAGGACTTGTGTGGCTGTGTTTCACATGCATTTGAGTGTTCCATGGATTGCTTGTGGGGTTTCAACAGTTGTTATTGTGCTTTTGGGATTTATGGAAGGGATTAGATAGCATTGGATTCAGCTGGCACTGGTGCTGAAGATGATAAGGATTTATTGAACAAGTTTCTGGAAACTCGCACTGGAAACCGAGTTAGTGCGACAGAGGGTAGAGTGCGGAATTGGAGAAAACAAAACTCTGGAAAAACTGCAAGTAATGGAAACCATGTTACTGCTCTAGATGCTGTTACTCACCGAGTTCCAAGGAGCAGATCCATGCCAGAGGAATCTGCTTTTTCATCGACACACAACATTTATGACAGAAGTCCTGTCGTTGCTCTCCCACAAAAGATGGGAGTTACAGAGACTTCATCACGAAGTGTGTCTGGAATGGAAAGTTCATCATTTTTGACCCAGAAAGCTGAACTCTCAGAACCTGTAAGAGAAATTCTGCACATTGCAAATAATTTGCCCCAGAACCATTCTCTGGAGGACTGCCTTGTTGAATTCACAAATAAGATTTCGGTTGTGGAGGGCAATCTTGTGTTGAAAGTCTTGGGAGAAGAAAAATTATTTGTGCAAGCTTTGTCATTTTTCCAGTGGATGCGCCTTCACAAGCCATGTCTCCTTGATTCTCGGAGTTTCTCCATCATCTTCAACTTGCTTGGCAAAGCAAAAATGATCAATGAAGCTCTTGCCTTGTACCAGAGTTTGCCATCTGACAAGACAGTTCGTTCTGTTGAAGTATACAACACCTTGTTAACAGCACTTTCAAATTGTGACAGGTTTGAGCCCCAACTAGCATGCATATTACTTCTGTTTGTTTGGATTCTATTGGATACTTTCTGGATGCTGTTAAACACTGGGCAGGCTACCCCTCTACAATGTACTCAAAGTGGTCCAATTAGCATTGACATGCGCTAAGAGTCCAGATCTTTACTTTTGTCTTGGAAGTTAGAGTTTAGACCCAAAGAATAGTATATGCTTGTTCAAACCTGCCTTTTCCTTTCCATACATCAATATTCTAAAGAACCTGAATTCTGAGTGCTAGCTGCAATATAACTTGAGTTTGAACTTCAGTTTCCAATGTATTCTGGTTTGTGGTGAGGTGATGAAAGTTTGTTCGTTGCCATATGTGCAGGCATGAAGAGATCTTTGCAGTGCTAGAACAAATGCAAGCTACTGGTACAGAGCCAGATTCGGTAACCTTCAGTATTCTCATAACTGAAGCAAGAAAGGGAAAGGATGGCCTTCATAAAGTATTGGGTGTTTATAGATGTATGATGGAGAGAGGTGTGAGACCAGATGTTACTGCCTTTGGATCACTCATCAAAGCATTCTGTGACACACGGCACCCAAAAGAAGCACTTCTTGCTGCAATAGAGATGGAAAGGTTGGGCATGCCCCTGAATGTCATCATCTACAACACACTCATTGATGCTTATGGGAAGGTGGGTGAGCTTGAGGAGATGGAGGGCTTAGTAGTTGAGATGAAAGAGCGGGGCTTAGAGCCAAATAAAAAAACGTTTAATATCCTCATCCATTGCTATGGGTGCCATGGACAGTACAAAGTGGCTGAAGCTTTGATGCAAGAAATAGAGGCTGCAGGTTTAAAACCTGATGTTGTCACCTTCACAGCTCTGATAGGTGCTTATGGCAAACAGAAAATGAGTGACAAGGCAGCTAGTGTTTTCAACCGAATGCGAAATGCTGGAGTTACACCAAATGCTTATTCCTACACAGCTCTCATCAATGCTTACTCTGAGGGTCACTGGCATGAGAAGGCTGCTATGGTTTTTGAGAGGATGCGACAAGATGGCATAAGCCCTAGTGTTGAGACTTATACGGCACTGTTAGATGGATATCGACGGGCAGGGAACATTGAAATGGTCAAAGAAGTCTGGAAGACAATGAGGGAAGAAAATTGTGCAGGAACCCGGGTCACATTTGTGACTCTTGTGGATGCATTTGCAAAGCAAGGTCTACTTCGTGATGCTAGAGATGTAATTTTCGAGTTTGAAAAACTAGGTCACAAACCTGACCTCATGATCTACAACATGCTGTTGAATGCTTACTGTAGAGGTGGAAACCATAGAAAAGGCCCAGAGATATTGCATGAGATTAGATCTGCAGGCTTGAAGCCAGATTCTTTTTCGTATTGCACCCTCATCTATGCCTTTTTGCGTGTGCGAGATTTCACCAAGGCCTATAAGTATCATGAAGAAATGCTGAAGAAGGGAAAATCTCCTGATCCTAAAACATATGCCAAGCTAAGAGCTATTCTCAAAGTGTCACTACAGCGGAAGCAAGTAAATGACCAGAAGGCCAATGCAGGTCAGACCCCAAGGCAAGGTTCCCTTAGAAAAATACCTGAGAATGCAAAATCTTTCTGGAAACGTGCGAAGCGACCAAGTCGACGACTGCTTCGGTAGACTTGGAACACATATGTCTCAAACCCTGACAGGTGCAGGGCACACCACACTCCAGAGTTATTTGCTAGTTTTCACCATGTGCTTCTGTATATGAGAAGTCATAAGTAGACCAAAAACCTTTATCCCATTTTTATCCTGGTCTCAATGTGTGAAGAATCTGGTTGAGTCAAGGTTGTTGTGCATGAACATGTTAAAGGTCCTTTCTGTAGGAATTGTGTTTCCTTTTGCTGGTAGAGAGAGTTCTGTGTATGTATGTGCTAAGACTATTACAGATAATTTTGGTTCTCCTGCTAGCTAGGCTGCAATGCAAGCATTTGCCTGCTTCAAGAGTCACAAGACCATGGATTTACAGTCTGCAGTTGGGCCTGAATGCAATACTTCCTGTACTTCTCATTAGTGTGCAATTTTGGACATTTAAGTAATTTCATTTCATTTTCTAATGATGGGTTTGGCAAAAAACTATTGTCTTTCTCAAAACACCAACATTTGGAGTTTTGCATTAGTTTAAATTCTGCCTTTTTTAATTGAAAAAATAAAAGCCTCTATTGATTAGAGTTATCTGTAAGGTAACCCTATCTTCACCCTGTCTTGGGCCTCCTTTCACCCCCTATCCCCTCTTTCAGTGGTATCCGCATAGTAAGGACATTTTATTGAATAAGTATGAAATGCTGCAACTCGGTGCGAAATGCTGAAATTCAACAATTAATGCACAAGGTTTGAGACTAATTATAGTAGTTGTACAAGTAAGAGCAGTGAAAATATATGTAGCAGCAGTGGAGGCGCTCAGGAAGAAGGAAAAACAGGATGAAACTCAGTTTACCACCAAAATTGATGGTTTTCTGAGTTTCACCCCCCACCTTGAATGCTAATGTATTTTTTTGCAGGTTTTTTTTGAATCTCACCCTGTGTATGATGAAACTGAGGGTTCTCGTGCTGTGTATTTCTTACTTTACGGATAACTCTTTTAACCTGACATTAACACTATTTTGTTTCTGTTGAGAGCACATAACTGTGTTGTCAAGGGTTAAAAAAGGAACTTTCTTTAGGGTAACTTCTTAAACTATGAGGTTTTAAGAGCACAAAATGAAATATTCTTCTTTTCCTGCCTTTTGAAGTATGTGCACCAAATATTGACACTGGAGAAGTGAGAAACATTTCATTTGTCAGGAATATATTACCATGCCAATATGTTTTTTGAAAACAAAAAAGAAAATTCTCAAAATTCATCACAACTGCCTACAACATGAAAGGGTGCTTAAGAATTTTGTACTTTCAAATTTTGAATGTCACCAAATTTGTGTAAATGTTCTTATGGATGATTGCCACTTGAGGAACATCACAAAATTGAAAAAAACCAACACTGCTTCGGGAAGAAGTCACATGAATTTCAGTGGAACCCATTTGAAGCCTCAGTTGTATTTTTAAGGGTCGAAAATTTGTAGATTATTTCTGTGGCATTTTTTGCTAAATGTAAGACTAGTGTGAAAGGGAAGAGAGAACATTGATTACCACAAAATCAATGTTTATTCTGTTTTTTCAATGGATATCAGATGCTCACATAAATAACAAGGAGAGTGTCACCCTGTGGCCTTGCCATTTACATCAAAACGTATCTGAAGGCAAAAGAAGATTTATGGAAACTTAAATATTTCACCATGCAAAAATATGATCTTCATAAAATCCTCCAAAAGAAACCAAAATCCTTCAAGATATTGTAACTCTATAACTAATCTTAAGTTTCAACACAAGCCAAAATATCATCTTTCAAAAATCCTCACATAAAAATAGACCTATTATTATTATTACCTAGGGGCCAAAATCCATTAAGCTACTATACTCTATAATGAATCTAAACACAATATCCTTGCCTTGGTAGGGAAGGCCAATAAAGGTTGAGCTGAGCCATACTCAAACAGTTGTGAAAGTATGGAGATGGTAATAAATTGGGTTTGTATTTTCTGGACAGAATTCTTACTGTCAGATCTTACAAGCAAATTTTTTCTCATTTGGATGGATGGATGGATGGATAGTCAGTCATGCTTTCCTTTCACTTCAACCAATCATCCTTTTGGCAGACAGCTCAAGCACAGCAGCAGCAGCAGAAAAAAAAACAATGAAAAAAAAGGGTCATGTCTTCATTTCATATCAGTGAGGGGAAGCATTGGATTCTAGGAGGTGTCGATAAAATGAAATCAAGGTAGAGTTACCAAATGGATGATTCAAGAAATTGAGAAAAATGAAAAAAATGAATTGAGATGCAAAGCCATTTGCCAGTTTTTTTATGTCTTCAAATCCAATGTTAAGTCCAATTACATGAAATTAATTGTTTGTGGAAAAGCCAATTTGACATCATTGCATCCATATCAATAGATCTTTTTCACAATTACAAATGCATGATTGCTATGCTCACGTTTAACATGAGGGTTGGATGAAAGATGACACCATGGGTCATGCATTTACATGACTAAATACTTGAGGAGTTTGATCATTTTGCAAGATGAGATTTAAGTTTTCAACATTTCTATCAACATGATTGCATGAAACATTATCAAACCTAGTAACACACAAATATTTAACAACAATTATGTGGACAAGTTAAATGGATACAAAGATTTTTTTAAAAATTCAAGAATATAATTGTTTGTTCACAAATTGGCAAGCTTGTGGAAATTTCTCATCATAAGGATAATCATAAATGAAATACAGTTGTTCCTTATTTGGACAAATTTGAATATGACCTTTTTGGAGGGCGAAAGCACATTATGGGGATCAACTTGGGCTAAAAAACAAAAAAATTCAACATTTTTTCTTTCATTCCATGCAACATTGTGAGAAACACAAAAAGGGATCTTTGACACAATTATCTCTAACACAATTATCTTTATTTTTCAAATGTGAATAATTTTTCAACAAGTTTTTTTATTTTTTCAAACATTTATGCTAATATGATTGAAAAAAATTATTCAAATATGTTTTTGTGAAATAACATGAATGAAACTCTCTTCATATGAAATTGAAATGGTGCAATCAATTCAAATTCAATATATGTATAGGTATTTTATGAAGTTAGGTGATCATTTGAATGATTTTTGAAATATATTTGTATTTCATGATATGTTTTTATGAATATTATAGTCATATTCATATATATATATATAATCATTTGATATCAATAAAAAAACATCATTGATTATTTTATTATAAGTACAATTCATGACAACACATTTTGTTCATTTCCATGTTTTGACCTTGGACAAGAATTTAATCAATGATATGGATGAAACACACTTTGTTGTTAGTATGAAAAGTGGGTGAAAACTAGCATTATGTGATGAAAACAACGTCAAATATGCTTATGTTTGTGTCATGAAGTGAAGGAATGACCACAATGGTTTATATCACTAGTTATGTGACCAGGGTTATCAACATTAGTTGCGATGACCATTCATGGATCATTTTGTGTGTCATGTGACATGAGGTATCGAAGCCTTGTTGATGATATCCATGAACGTGAAACTCAACTACCCCATTCAAGGGTTTCCTTATGAATGCTTGGAGTTTTCCATCGATCAAATCAAATGGTTGGAATAATAAGACAATGTTTTTGTAATGGTTGGGTGAAAACTGACCATACCAAGCTAATTCTAAACAATCAATCTTTTCTTATTATAATCCATAAACGATGTGATCTATGATATCAATGACATAGAACATGATGCAATTGGGCTCACATACATGAAGAAAGCTATGATCCATATCGCCTAAACTTCAAGCATATATGCCAACAACATGAGAAGCAACAATTGCCATAAGGAACAAACCAAAGTTGGAACAAACTTGTATGGTTTCGTAAAACTCAATTCAACTACAAGTTTGAAAGAATGGGTCTAGAGAATTAGAGCATCTGCATTGACACACAGACCTTAGAGCAGCATCCGCATGAAAACATAAAAACATGTTTTGGATGTACAATAGTAAAAACTTGGTTTAGAAAATGGTTTGAGTGAGACCTCATATTTGTGTAGGATGTGGCAGTTGGCAAAAGCCACTGCACAATTTAAATCATCTTGCTGTGTATTGGCTAGATTCTTTGATTGATTTTCATGGGACAATGTCCCATTGCTATTGACTGGTTAGATCATTCGATTGGTTCACTTACTTTACTATTAGTGGTCTTCCATTTTTTAGAGTCTCACTTTCAAGTTTCTGGGTGCAGTTGAGGATATGTAAATAAGTAATAATGAATATGAAAAATTCTAATGCAGGCCTAGTTACTCAGTATGGGTGAGGATGCTCTTAGATTGCGGTTCAAGCAAGGCTGGAGATTACCAAACAACAAAGCCAGGATCCCACTTGCGGTGATAATTGACTCTTGCAAAATAGCTTGTAAAGAATGACTGCATTTTAAGCTGGGAACTCTCCATGATGGAAAAATTGCTGTACATTAGTTTTCAGCTTAATAATGAATCTAAGGTTGAAAATCTATGCAGACAAGTTACACCCAAACTCTTGTAATATTACATTTCACAAACTGAAGATCTTCTGCTGCCTGATGTGGGAGTAAAAGAATTTACCTCAGTTGTTGCTGCTGCTGCTGAATTATGCACTAAACTCTGAGTTGAAGCTGGGTCCCAAATGCAACACTGTAAGCAGGAGTGCTTTAATTGTCACTGCATGATGTGTGACATGCCCTGCCCCAATTGGCACCAGTGTGTCTTTGTACTGATCTAATCACCATTCGAGAACAAAGATGGAACTGAGTTTGGACTGCATCTTGTCACATTCTGAGGTGTGCATGAAATCAAGGGCTTCTTGAGCCTCTCTCATCAAGTAATATTCCAGGCACTAAATCTGAAAAAATGGGCAATGGTTTTCAATTGGGGCAAAGAAAGGGAATCTGCTCAAGGCAAGGAAATTTTAAACATTACTCTGTGATCAAAAGAGTTTCTGGTGCTAGATATCACAATTCGACCTTCATGTGACCTGCTGGTAATTGACCTGTGCCACAAATGAACACCCACAGTTAGTGTCACTCACCAACGATTTGATGAGTATACCCATGTTTTAATACTGCTAAACATATTTATATATGTGTGTGATTTACACTCAAATTTGTATAATTTCATGAGAGGATTTTTAGAAGTGGCAGTGTGATCAGATCTATGTAATGCACGTTGGGGGGTCATAAATTTCTCGTGCATTGAAAATATCAGAGGTTGGGACAAAATTTATGGATATATTTCATTTGATGTGCTTTGATCGTCTTGGTTCTGCAAACCCTGCAACAACATAGGTGAGAGGAGATCCAGTTTCAGGTTTTCTATTGCAATTCCTGGTGCCTTAGTAAAATTGTTAGCTTAGAATACTGGTAGAGAGAGTGAGAGAGTAAGAGAGCAATCACAAAGATAGGGTTTGGGGTTTAGGGCTTATGAGATATTGGGATAAATACAGTTGTTGAAGCCTTCCAGTAACAGTGATGATGTTGCTCCACTAGCTTGGCCAAATCCCATCTGAAGCATACTCTGTAATTCTCCATCCCACTCAATTGACATCTGAAAGTTACAGCACACATTGAAGTGTTCAGTTGAAAATGAGCAATTTTTAACATCATGATCTTCTTCAGACTTTGTAGACAGGCATATGATAACAACCCTAACCTTTGCTGAACATAGGTCCTTGTAAGAAGAAAAGAAAAAGGAAACTGGTCAGTTCATGTACCTGAGTTGCATCATCTCCAAAGGTGTCCAAATTGGGTACAGAAGAGACTCCAGTGGGAGGGGCACTGATGGTTCTGCGTAAGTGACAACTATCCATTGTTCCAAGAGATTGAAACTCAAGACCATTGGCTATGTGTGGCGGTGTCAATGGCAGATGAAGCCCATAGGTTGAGCTTGGTTCTGGTCCCACTATAGAAGATGCCCCAGATTGCAACATCTGCAGATTTGCACTCTGGTGACAAAATATATGCTACAAAAGTAAGTGTGTGTTTGTGTGTTTGTGTATTCCAACTGGTGTCTCTGGTTCCTTCAATGTTGCATTTTGGTCATCTAACCCTGATCGACAGTGTCATGTATGATTACATTAGTGAACACCAATGTTCCTCTTTTTGGTTTAGATTTGTGGGCACTTCTATTTCATTCCACTTTGGTTTCCATTAGTAGAGTTTCAGCTAGTCGTGATATTTATTCCATGAGTTGAGAGACCTGTTTGATTTTAGTGCCAAATGACTCCATGATATATAACTCCAAATTATGGTTATCTCACCACATTATGACAAGATCCAAGAGAACAATCACAAATTGTACAATAGTTTGTTTTGAGTTCTAGGATCATGTATGCAGATGATGGATATAGGGTCTCAGAATCTGGTACCAAGCAGAGAAATGGGTATGAATCACCCAGTATTTGTACATACCTCTTTATTAAAAATACAATCCAGGTTGTAGTCCAGTTGTGGGTTCACAGAAGCAAGCTTCATAGATAGAAACTGCAATAAGAACAAATCATTGAGAAATAGGAGGATTTTAGTTACTTGAATCCAACTTGCAGTTCTACAAATCCACCCATCCAAATTTCCGAAAGGAAACAGTAAAGAACACATGATGTATGTGCCCAGTAATTCCTGAAGAAAATGATTTCCAAAAGAACTGAACAAGTTCAAAACAGATGAAATGTTTGTTGCATTATGCATTACAAGATGTTGGTCTACTCTGCCATTGAAATATACATTCAAAAGTTCATGATGCACATGCAGGGTAAAATAGCTTGTGAAACAAACACAACTCCATTGAAAAATTATGTAACTTACTTCCACTTGACGTTGGAGCGATTGTACATAATTGATTATCTCATCCAACATCACAGCTTTTCCTGTGACCTGCATCATGAAAAAAAATTCAAAATTTTTTTGTTCTTTTCTCAATATGATTTGAAGGTATTGTTGAAATTATTCTGGACAATTGTTGTCGAAAAGAGTTCAGAGTTCAAGGATATTCCCACTTCAGAGGCTCTCAAAAAACAACAGAAAGTCCTGACCTAGCTATGACTTGAGGAATGATGTGCTGAACTACTACTACCTTACTGCAGCCAGGAACAAGATCTTGCAAGTACTTCATACGCTCACTTATCTTCTCCCTTCGAACCTGCAGTTTGCAACAACAGCAACATGAACAACAACAACCAGCATGATGATCCTGGCAGCCTATCAGTAGACTCAGTACTACTGCAATTATGGTCAATAGAGTGCAGTAGGTTGGAAGTTTTGCTGCAGGGGTTAGGGTTTTGCAAGCTTCTTGCTGACTGGGGAGGTTCTTAGTTCTTACTCTTTCAGCAAGTGAATGGCTATCAGTGGCTTGACCTCTTCTCGCACGCACATGGACGTAGTCCTGTAGCTTGCAGGATGCAGCCAAGGGTTCGCTACTTATACTCATGGGTTGTACATTCTCCTTCTGCATCGTTAAAAGATCATTACGTCCCCTGCAGGGACTCGCCCCCGAGTCCCCGGAATTCTCACTGGAGCTCCGTTGATCCGCCTGCTTGAAGCAGCAGCCGGACGTCGCCTTGATCGTGTCTTGTCGCTGATCTAGTATTGGAGTTGCAGCTTTAGATTCTTCACCCAGGCGCTTGTACCGCTTCGGTCTTGAATCCTCATCGCTTTCATCAGCTACCTGCAGCAGCAGCAGCAACATTCTCAAAGCAGATTCAACTAAAGAATGCTCAAGAATGTTCGCTGCAGTGCCGATCTCAGAAGATCGGCTCCTGCAGTGATGGATCTACCTTTGAATCTGTCGAGTACCCGGTATTTGTTTCTTTGCCTGCATCTGAATATTGAATCTCGATCTTTCTCTTGTTCCCCGTATCGTCGCTTGATTCGACTGATCTGCACGCAGCAGCATGCTCTTGATCTGCAGTGCAAGAGAAATCTTCTTCCCTTGACGTTGTCTCTTGACCAGCTTTTGACACATGATCCATATTCTCGTTGTCTGTCGCTCCGGCTGCATCGACAATGCGGGCTTCTTCATCTTCGAGCTGATTCCCAGCGCCTGAGTACGCGGCCCCTGGCAGCTCCTCATCACCGGTGCTGCGGGCGCCCGGCTGGACTTGATCCGGATCTAGAGCGTGATCATCTTGGCGCTGCTCTGCAGCTTCGTGCGTGTCCTGCTGCAGGGGATTGTTTATAACCGATTCAACTTTGTGCGATCGCGAGCTGCTGGCGGCGACGTTGAGCTTGACTCCTGAAAGTGGAAAGCTCGATGCTCTAGAAATTTTTCTTTCAGACTCCGGTTGTGGAGCTCTCGAAACGTTTCCTACTCGCGCTGCAGCACGTGACCTTTCGCTGTCCATGAACGGCAAGGGTTGCGAGATCATCTGCGAAGAACTATACGTCCCGGCGTTGCCGAAAGATGAGTATTTCGCAGCTCGTTCAGCGAAAGCTGGATCCGACGAAAATTGTTCCAAGCAATGAGAAGTCGCTAGCCCGACTCCTTGTAGCGCGAGAGCTCCTTTCGTCGGCTCGACGCTGATACCGCAAGAAGCCTGCTCCAGAGAGTTCCACCTTCGACTGCAAGCTGCAGTGCTGAGTACCAGTTTCGAGTCAAAGATGGCCGAGTGTCCCACGCTTCCTCCTCCTCTCCCGGCCGCGCGACCGGCAGCCCTCAGACTGGAATCGCCAGTTACAAAGCGGCTAGTGTAGCTTTGTCCCGGCCCTCCTAAACTTTCCATGCCTGCATCGGCCTGCACCGAGCTGTTCAACATCTGCTGCTGGCCGGTCGACGCAGGCACCGCCAAGTTGCCGGAGGTTGAAGATCTGAACGACGTCCTGTTGCTTGCAGAATCTAGCAACTGTTGCCAGTCGCCGCTCGTCATTGTGGAACCAAGAAGCTTCTGCTGATCAGAAGCTGAGAAAGAGCGAGAACGTCCTAACTGCAAACTTGAGGCCGACCCGTTAACGCTGCTGCTGATGACCTCCTGATCGGACTGCGCGAACGAGCTGTTTTTGGCAACTGAAGTCGATCCCGACGCTGCGTTTTCCGCAACACGGGCGCTCAATTGCAACTCCAGCGCTTGCCAGCCCGATAGCACGGACCTGTGCTCCGATCCGTTGGAGAATGACGCCCCCTGCAACGTCGACGACGAGCTGTTGACCACAGGCGCAATTATAACTGCTTCTGAGTACCGAGAAGAAGCTGCCGGAATGCTAACGTTAGCCGGACATTGAAGCAGCTCGACCTGACCGCTGCTGTATGACAGATCTGCAGGCGCCATGAAGTCGATGCAAATCGCTCCCCCAAAAGGAAAAAAAAACAACTCGATTCTTTCTTCTCTTCGTCAGAATCATGCAACACACATCCTAGTAACAAATTGATCACAAAATTTCTCCAAACCTTACTCAACAATCAAAATGCTGATAGATCAAGTCTATATTCACTAGTCTCCATCAATAATGTAATGCACAAGCCAGCTCTCTTCTTCAGCGGCATCAGCAGCAACAAATCACATCCCTGTAAAACCCCAAGTGCTACTGCTTACTACTAACAAACTTCTTCTTTACAAACTCACAATGTGCAGATCCCAGAAACAAAAACCCTGTCAAACCAGTTCTTTATGATAATGTAAGTTGTCTACTACTCTAGACTTCCCTGCTGCAACACTTGTGGCACAAAACAAAAAAACTGCTCATCACAACAACACTGTTAGTTACATCATCACCAAGTACTACTAATAACTACAATTCCACCACCTAAAAATCTCGCACTAATAATTGTATTCTTTTTCAAAGAGAGCCACAATCTTCACCACAAAACTAATCTTCACATAACCCCTTTTCTAAGTCTTCTTCAAATCCCAAATCCCAATGTCATGAATATAGAAACAGGGATTGTCCGAAGTCCTTGAATGTGCACAAATATATTTACACTTCTCTGAGTCCACACCCACGCACACACTCTCTCAGAAGACTTAATAAACATTCCCTCAAAATGTGGGACCAAATTAATGAAAGCTCCATAGGTTTCATTTGTAATCCAAGTGTAAAATTACAACTGGCCCATTGAGGTAATGGCACCGCTCACCTTGGGTGAACCAGCATCATCCACACTGGTAGTAGTATCATGGTAAAACTAAAAACCCCAAAATTCATTGAAATCGATTCTAAATGATAGCCTTTGTGTCCTGTTAGACACATTTTGGGGCCTGTAATCTATGAAGCAAGGTTGTTTGTTTGTTTGTTTTGTTTTGTTTTTGTGCTTATGAGATCCACCGAACCAGGATGCTTCAGATCGTGTTCTTGGTCTCTTTGGTAAGCTCTCGATGAGAAGGGGTGCATGGGCTTGGTTCTATGATGTCTGGACTTGTGGTGCAAATTTTCTTGAATATTGAACGATTTCTTCACTGAAAATAATATCTATGTCAGAACTAAGGATCTATTATGCAACAATTATGTCTATTGCTGCATAATAGATCCAAAGTCTTTCAACGGGCACAGCACCAAATATGTGTTTGGGCATCTCCGGAGTTTGGACTCATCTTGGACAGGGGGCAATCAGGCAGACATGGGGAAAAAAGGTGCAGGCAGGACTTTTTGTACTGCATGCAATAAGGATCCTTTGCTTATCTATGGGCTTCCAGGCAGCCTTGTTTTTTTTCTGGGCGAAAAATCGCCAAAAGGTGACACACAAAAAAAGGGCGAGCGACAGGACTGTTGAAAAAATGGGCCCCAAATTCTTAAAATTTCACCTAATGCAATTGCTGCCAAGATCACCACACCGTCTCCATCCTCAAACCCTAAATTGCCTATTGCTCTCCCGCAGCGGCATGGCTTTTGCAACCCTCGCTGCCATCACTGGGAGCTTTTCGCCTAGCTTTCTACAACATGTCTACTTGCATCACCAGCAATGGTGATGCAAGCATAGTAGCAAATCACCAACATTAGTTATAGCCCTTAATATTTTTAGGGTTTTATTGGATTTTGGGCACTTAAATTTTTTTAAAATGGGCGATATTAATATTGTTTTGGTAGAAATCAAGGTTGCCATATGCGTTCGCGATGTGCATTTGTTGCTTGCAATTCCACAAGTTTATGGATTTTGAAAGCTTATAGTTGCTTGAAGTAGATATGGTGTACAAGCAAGAGTTATGGCTAGGGAGTTTTGACTTCAAGGCTTCAACTTCAAGTAGCTACAGTTGTGCAACCTTAAGAATTTGCAAGGCAAAGACCTCCTCAAAATTTCAACTCAACCCTAATTTCACCTCTCTCTCTCTCATTCCCAAATGCTAGAGGTATGTCAATGTAATGACTCCAATTTCCAAATTCTCATTTTCGATTACCAACATTTCAAACAATTTTTTTAAAATTTAAAGTTTTTATTTTGTTATTTTAATTTTTAATTTTCAGTTTTGATTTTGCAAAAGAGGTGTGAGTTTTGAAAGTGTCTGATAGTCAATAGTGGGTCCAAATTTGAAAGGTCAATGTTGAGAGTCATTGTAAATTGTGAGAACTTCGATACCAATTTCCCAAGTTTGATTCCCAACTTCCAAATCCCCTTACATGTCCAATTACCAAAATCCAAGCTTTCCAATTCTTCTTTTTCACAACAAATTAAGGTTCAATCTTGGTTTTATTTCTTGATTTGCCTCAATTTTCAAAATTCATTTCCAAGTTCCATTTTCCCAAGTTTTTGTGGCTTTGAATTTAAGGTTTTTCTCTTCTCTAGAATCTTTGCAAATCTATTGCATGTTAACAATTTCTTGGTCTTATTTTTTGATTCCCTTCGGCCACTAGAATCCATTTTCAACATTCCACTTTCCCAAATTTTTTGTGGCTTTGAATTTAAGGTTTCTTTTTTCTTTAGAACCTTTGCAATTCTACCATCTTTTAGGATTAGACGAATCTTGTCATCATCACTTTGTCTAATGTCATGTTCATGCATTGACAAAAGTTTTTCTTTCAAAATTTGGATGTCTTTTTCACACACAATTTGAAAAAATTTCAAAAGTTGACCGATTTACTATAAAAGATAGGCAACAAACTCTTTCAAAATGTGAAGACCCATTATATCTCCATGCTCTCTCCAACCAAGTGGGTCTATTCGGAATTTCATCCTCTCATGGTCAAAATGCATGCAAAGAATCAATGGAATGATGTTGCATGGAAGAACCTAAATTCTTTGTGTGATGTGGAGGTAATTTTAGGGCTACCTTGCATACTTGAATGTGTTCATGCTTTGATCAAGGTTACACAAAATAAAGATGTTTTTGTTTGCAACTTTGTGGAAGTTGTGAAGGTAGCCCAACAAGAGCCCTACAGGTTTTGTTGTGACCCATACACAAAATTTGAGAACCTAGTTTTTGATGATTTCAACACTATTGGAACCTTAACTAATTCCAACCTTCCCATGGAATGGGTTTTTGATCTCAATGGTGGAAATGATTATTTGGCATTTTCCTTTGTTGGCCATGAGAATGATGTATATTATAGAAATGATGATGGTGTTGGTGATCTTGAACCCATCACCAAACTTGCATTAAGTTGGGTAGTTAGTGAGGTGAAAAAGAAATTTTGAGGTGCAGCTCAGGGCTTGGTGTCAAGGTTGAAAAAAAAATTCCCAGTTCATGAGGTAATAATTGTTTTGGGTGTTGTTTACCCGCAATTTTAGGCTACAGAGGTTGAGAGTAATTTTTGCTTTCATTTGAATGTCTTAAAGGCAACATTATGTGTGCATTGAAAGGTTGTTCAAAATGGGAAAACTGTGTTTACATTGTTGTCATCTCACAATTTGGATTGTAATGCTCCCATTTCAAGATGACCATGTGTCACCAAAAACAAGGGGAATACTTTCTATAGTGTGCACATCCCGATTGCTGGACATCCATGGATTGAAGTATGATTCTGATACTTTTTACTTAAGCATGACAATCCTGATTCAAATATTTTTCTTTTTCAAGATCTTAACAAACATTTAAATTCTATGGCCTTAATTATATGGACCACAAAGGATCAGGCACTCATCTTGATTTCCTTTCTAAGAATCAACAGGTTGTTTTATGTGGTTAACAACTCATATCCAATAACAAAATCCCCACAAAATATTAACTCTACTACTTCAACATGGTTCAGTCTTAGAGATTGGACAGAAATTCAGGGACAACCAATCCAAACATCACTACTTCCTAACATCCCCTCTATCCCAAAAACCTTCGGAACTCCCACAAGACAACAAGTATTTTTTTCAAAATAAAACACATTCCATACCCAGTTCAAAATCCCCAGAAACATCATGCATGAACTACCACACAACCACTTTAGAAATCCTAGACACACTCATCTTCTCCCTTGTGTTGGTCCCTACAAAAACACATGCAATAGCTTTAGACCTTTTCCTGACATTTTTAGCACATCGGAAGTCTTCTCATCAGGATTCTTCTCATTTAGTCCTCTTGATCAAGTTCTGCTTCTACTTATTTACAACACCCCAAAATCAAAATCAAATCACACTTTTTTAGTCCTCTTTAAAAGTCTAACAACTTAGCTTCTCTTTCATCACCCCTTAGAACCTCCACAAATGATCCCCCCAAATCTTTCTTCAACATGCTTCAAATATCCTCCTCATCACCTCATCTCCTTGCTTCCCCAAAATCCCCCTTGCCAATCACATTACAAAAATCTGATCCATAATTCTCATTGGGCTACTCATATTTTCTTTCATCTCAGAAACTATCTCACCTATTTCTTTCGTCATAACCTGCCAAGCCACCAAAAACACAAAAAAAAAAAAAAACAGAAACATAGTAGATTATTTTCTTTTCTTTTCTTTTTTTAGTATTGTTGAAACACTTTACTACCATTAGTCCAACCGCAGTCTAAGTAACCTTCATCCAAAAATAAATGAAATTATTTTTTGGTTACACATGATCCATAACTCCAAAGTTATCATGTGTGATTTTAAAAGCAACTTGAATCCAATGATTCGATTCTAGCACAAAGTCATCACATCTCCCACACTCAACCAAAAGCTCTCAAAATACATGAAGCTAGTGGAGATCACTGATGTCCAAGTTTTTTGTTCTATTGAAAACAAACACACATTTAGCACTCTTAGTTTCATGAAGAATCGGTTGCGAAACTAAATCAGCACACATTTGGATCTTTGCACTTGATTTTATAACCAACAATTTTTTATGCTTCATAACTTTCCTTATGATCAAGCCATTGCCAAGTGGCAAGGCAAAACTCATTACTATGTGAATGAATAAATTGCAAGCAGATTCATGGAAGCTCTCTAGGTTTTTTGGAGGATTTCACAATTGCAAAGAAAAGTCGAATGACAGATAAGGATGTGGCAAACTTTTGAAATATAAACTATTTTTTTGTAACCTTATGTTATTACATCAATTTTTATTTGCAATTTTCCCTTGCTCACATTGCATTTTAGGGTTTAGGACCCGTCTGTTTTTTCTTTTCTTTTCAATGGTGCATGGCTTTTCAGCTTGGTAAAGAAATCGGGGGAGAATGTATAGATTGTGGCAAGCCTTGTGAGTTTTAGTCTCTGGATTTTGGTGGAGAATGTGTGGATCTTTAGATTTTGCTCTAAGAGAAGAATGTACATGGCTTTATGGTTTCAAAAGCGGTATATATTAAAGTTCAATTGTTTCAAATTTTGGAAGTATAGTTGGGCATATTATGAAGCAAGCATCTTAATTTGATTATTTGGAATTTGGAGGAAAATGTACATAGCTTTATGGTTTCAAGGTTTTTAAAGATCTCTTCAGCTCTGAATTTTGCAGGAGGATAGTCAGAATTTGATTCTTGAAGCAAGCGTCTTAACTTTGGAATTTGAAATATAGTCTTACAAATTAGAAACGGAGCATCTTAATTTTATGAACCCAAAAATTGCCCCTTTAGCAATAGCCCCATCACCAAATACATACCCTTGACAATGGACATGTTGCCAATATGGTCAATCAAATTTTGACTATTGTCGCCACTCTACAAACATTGTGAATTTACAACTCGTCATCATAGCCACTTTTAGTTGGAAAAAATCACCATTTCCGCTCCACCTCACACATAATTTTAACCAGCTGTGCTACTCCACCTTGGCAACCAGCCATCCTTGAAAAAAAATGGCTGCATCCGGGTGCTCAAAGCAACACTTGATGAACCATAACTCAAAAATGTGAGACCAGGTGAAATTTACATAAGTGTGAAACCCTTTATATAATCCATGTGTGAAACAATTGGATCATCAAGTAATGGCTCTGCAACTAATTCAAATCAACAACAGGTACTGCAGATAGACAGGAGAATGTTTTTCACAAGTGTAAATTTGCACCCAACTAACTGATTCTACTTAAGAGTACTACTGCAGCTACTGATGCTACTGGAATTTTCTCCAAGTTAGTTGGGGTTTGATGAGGGAGTATTATGGGTTGCAGGGATTGTTAATTGAGGAATTATGTAGGCAGATATTTGTAACATTGGATTTTAATTTTCAATTTTTTGATCAAAAAAAAATTGGTGAAAATATCCCCCAAAAATTAGCAAATTATTCTAATTGACACTAGGAAAAAAAAATTCTAAAAAATTCCCAATTTTTTTGTTTAAAAAAACTGCAAAATTTGTAGTATGAACAAAAAAACATTGCTGTGTGTCCAATGGAAGAAGCCTCTCATTCTTCTTCTTGAGAATTGTGGGTGGGACCACACATTCTTGTTGCCAATTTTTCAACTATGTAGCCAAAAATATGGAACTGTTTTTTAATACATTTTTTCTCATATTTAGCTTGTATTAAAATTTGGCTAAATCTTTTTATGGAATCATTGCCACTTTGGCTACATCACAAAATTGAAGATACATAGCAACAATCCCCCCGCCCCCTTTTTTCCCCCTACTTCAAGGTACATTTTTGTTACTGGCAATTTCACCCAAAAAGCAAAAACAATTGGAAATTTGAAAAATGTGAAAATGAAGTGATTTTTGGAGTTTTTAAATAGCCAGAACTCAGTAAAACAAGAAGTGTCAGATTTCTACATTTGGTTCCAGTAGGTAGCCAGAAGTATATAAGGATTTTTTTTAAAAAAAACTTTCATATCCCATATCTTGTAGCCAAATTTGGCTAAATCTTCCTACCATGGTAAAAAGAGTGTCAATTTGCCTTTTGTAAGTTCTTTCTATAAAACCAAAGTGGTGGGGGATGCAACTACATCCATACCTTCCTAATGGATGTAATATTGACTGATGAAATAGTTCATTCATACCTGATTTTGATATGCTCAATTATTCGAGGAGTTGGGTCTTCTAGGCGGCTGATGAGAAAATTGAATCATTGGGATGAACATGTCTTCGTTAGCTTTTTCTTGTTGGAAGCGTTGGATGGATGGAATATTGTCAATTCTATGGTACAAAGGGCTCGTTTTCATCAATAAATGTTATAGATTTGGTCCTGTAGTCTGCTGAGAAAATGTACCATGTGTCTGCAGCAGAAACACTACGATGGAATATTAGAGTTATTCGTAAAGTAAGAAAAACACAGCACCAGAACCCTGAGGTTTGGTCATACATAGGGTGAGATTTTTTTTTTTAAACCTGCAAAAAAGTACATTAGCATTCAACCGTGGGATGAAACTCAGAAAACCATCAATTTTGGTGGTAAATGAGTTTCATTGTGTCTCTCCTTTTTCCAGAGCACCCCCACTGCTGCTACATATATTTTCACTGCTCCTAAATGTACAACTACTATAATAGACAACCTCCATTGCAGAAAGGGAATCGTACAATATGTTTGTTTTAAGCATTATAAGATGTCTGATCAAAACACGGGTTTCTCTTCTCTTACTTCATCCGTGCTTCTTCTTGCTTTGTCCGTTTCATGAAGATTTGTTGTACTCCGTGTTTGTTCTATTTGGCTCTCTTCCTTGTCGATTTCATCATATCTGGTTATGGGTACAATATCAGTGTCATGCGGGTATTGAAATCGGCTTCAAAACTCCCCCAACAATTGATCTCATAACCGCTGTTCTGAGACAATCAATGAGCTGGTTCTTGATACATAACCATCATTCTCCACTAGGTAATGATAATAGTAATGGAAGAACTGCCTGAGAAGACAGGAGGTTCTTTCCAGTGTTGGCTGCTTTGTTGAGTTTTTGACCCTGTTATCAAACCGGTTATTAACAACCCACCAGTTGATTATTGATTTTTTTTTTATAATCGATCAAATTGAAAATGCCTTGATATTGGCTTTTTAAATCTAATAACCTACCTGGATGAGTCAATTTATCATCCACATAGGCTATCAATCTTTACACACTAAAACCCCAAAAAAATTGAGATATCCACCCTTTTTTTATCTGCCAGGTAAAGATAGTATTTTTTTTTGGATTAATTTTTAGATATACTGACCGGATATCAGATTTTTCACTTTTTAAATCTGACTTGGATATCAGTGTTCCTGAATTATCTATTGTTTATTTATTAGTCGAACATCAGCAGATCCAAATATCAAAAATTCAAAAATTTACCTACCAATTATATTGGGTGCCAGTCTTGTGTTTTTGGGCGAAATTCTCCAAAAGACAACATCTTCTTTTTTATTAATGGGAATATTTTGTTGCAAAAAAAGTTTCTTCTAAAAAATATTTTTGCAAAAAAAAAAATCATAAATTATTTTTTAAAGAAAAGTATAGCCTCAATGATAACTAGTAACTACTACTGAATACAAGTTTGAAAAGACCTCTGAAAACATGTCCTTGGAACAGTCTAAAATTGTGTAGAAATTTTTGCTGCCCTATCTACATTAAGAATTATAAAATTATTTTTAAAATTATTTTTAAAAAATAATAATTTTAATTTTTTTATTTTAAAAACGAGGTGTGAACCTACAAACCTAACTTAATAAGATAACCTACCCTATTTACTAATTACTAACTTTGATATCCGGCCCTGAATCTGATATCCAAGTCAAATATCAACATCTTTGAAATGCGACATAATTTTCAACTATCAAAATGCCGAATATCACATTGGATGATATCCAGAACCTTGGACACCATCTCAAATATCACTCCCAATGATACCCACCAAATGTATTCCAGCTGATATCCGGGGTGCCAAACACTGGTTGTTTCCAGTGTTGGTATGGTATATATATATATAGGCTTGCACATGGTATCAACATTGGTATTTACACTAGTTGCAAAGCACCTTACCAGTCTGGTATGAGTTGGTGCAACAGGAGGCCTTATACCAGTACCAGTCTGGTAAGGGAACTTGAGGTAATTCCAGAGTCATACCAGTTTTAAACCAGTTGCAATAGGCGAGCAGGTATATATAGCTGTGTTGGGTGGGGTACTTGGGGTTTGGAGGGTTAGAATCACAGGTTTCAATTCCAGTTAGTGAAAGACCAAAATCCAAACTGGATCTGATTTTTGGAACTGGAATCAGGGTTTTGATTTTTTTTTTCAAACAACTGGAACTGGGAAACCAGACCAACAAACACCCTTTCCATTCTTGCAGTTCAAAGTCAACAAGGTCTGTTAAATAACTCCCCCATTGACCCCTAAACCCTAAAACACAAAAACAAATTGTTAACAAAGAAATTGACCTCAAGCAACTTACTAGCCAATATAAATTCAGTTCCACCTACTTACTAACTAAACACCATGCAATTAATTACCTAAGTATTAAGTAGCTGCACATAGCCTTTGCCCTGCTTTGCACATAAGGGGTTTTTGCATTAATTCCTGGCTTGATATATACTACCCAGATTTTTCTCCCTTTATATAGAAAACTCTGGATACTCTAGGTTGACAAAATTAAACCTAACTTAAAAGCCTTGGCAGTTTGGAGAAGGGGTTGCAACAAGTAGCCTAGCTAGCTAGCTAGCTTGCCATTTCAGGGAATCTAATCATGGGATCTTAGGTTTTGCTGTAGAGTGCATTTATGTTTTTGCTACTTGATGGCAGCTTCTTCTGTTGCTACTGGGCTGCAATTGTGGTACTAGTACTGACCTAAAGTCCCTCAGGCTATGTACTTAACCCAGTGTCTTTCTTCTCTGGATTCTTCTGGTGTCTTTGTGCATGACTACCAACCAACAAGAAAGTATGTTTGTTTGGCCTTGCCCAGGAAGGCAAGGATATTGTGTTTGGATTCATTATAGAGTATAGTAGCTTAAGGGATTTTGGCCTCTAGGTAGTAGTAGTAGTAGTAGTAGTAGGTCTATTTTTATACCAGGAGTTTTGAAAGATGATATTTTGGCTTGTGTTGAAACTTGAGATTAGTTACAGAGTTATAATATGTTGAAGGATTTTGGTTTCTTTTAGAGGCTTTTTTGAAGATTACTATATTTTTGCATGGTGAAATATTTGAGTTTCCATAATTCTTCTTTTGCCTTAAGATACTTTTTAATGTAGATGGCGAGGCCACAGTGTGACACACCCCTTGTTTACTTGAGAGAGACAGACAGAAGAGATAAATGTCTTCGTAAATAAGAGCTTCTTCACCATGCTGCTACTGGCCACTGACAAGAGTGGGCTCTACTACTGCAGAGAGTCAGGCATGTCCCTCTCCTCTCGTCTCCTCTCCCCACCCCACCCCACCCCCCCACCCCCAAACAAGAGTGAATCAACATCCACCAGCACACCATCCAGAATGGATGATATGTGGACAAGAAAACATTTTTTCATTATATTCCTGCCACCATAACTAACCATGGTTAACCATTGCTATTGGCTATGTATTATCCATCCACGTGCATCTACCCAACTAACTAGTAATGACTAATTGCCAAGTTCACTACTTACCTACCTAGATAGTAACCACTTACATTCCTCATCTAATTACCTATAATACTTACCCACTTAATTATGCACTAGGTAGTTACTAGGTACTTAAATAGTGTGAGGGGGAAGTAAGAGGGTTGATATGATACATTAGCATGATGAAAAGTTAAGTTATCAGTCATCCACTGGTGACTCAAAATGGGTTTACAATGTGGATGGTGCACAGGTGCGTGCTTGGTCACATAATCCCTCCTCTCCTACTCCTCCTTTCACTTCCTGCCATTTTCATGATTTCCAAGCTCTTCCCAAGGACTTTTTTTTTTTTTAGAGACGTTGTGCTTTGCCAAATTTTTCATGTTTTTTTCTTCATGTCTTCTCTTCTGGTATTTTATTTTCTTTTAAATGACTGCGAAATGGAATAATCATAACATTATTATTACCTGCTCTACACCACTTGCAGCATGATAATAGCTACTAATTGGATAAGAAATAGCATAATTGTTTTTTCTTAATTGTAATAACTCTTAGTGTTGTGTAGTCCTCTTCACATTTTAGGACAACAACCCCATAGGGCTAGCTTCCTTGCATTATTATTATTATTATTATTATTACTATTATTTTGGGAAGCATAACAAGCCAACCCAAACTGATAAGTGGTAGGTACCCAAGCCAAGCTCACTAGCAGAGAGGGCCAGCAAGGCTTTCACCTGCACACCAATGGGGTTTGAACCCAAAACCTTTTTGAGGTCCCAATGGTCCCAGACAAGGTCTGTTCCACAGAGCCATATCCCCTGGGGTACCTTTCCTCCTTTTGAGATGGGTGAGTTTATAGCTGCCAAAAAAGAACCAACACTGTCTTCCAACCTTCTTCCAAATGATTAGAAATCCCAGCCAGTTTTGACTGGGTACTTGTAATACCTTTTCAGCTTCAGCACTAATTCTATTCTTTTCAGTTTTGTCAAAAAAAATTAAAATTTAAACAAATATTTATGTCGATAAACTTCAAAATTCAGTGGCCCTCCTCTAATCGCACACTGACATCAAATAGCCTAACCTGAAGTACAACACATACTTTGTGAAAGCATATCTAATTTTATTATATTTATTCATTGTAGGTTCAAATTTTTTAAATCAAAAATTGTGATGCCAAAACAGAAATTTCAAATTATATTAATTATTCAACACTACTGTGCCAAACCTGAAAAGGTACTGCAGTATATTGACGGAACCTTGATATGTAGAGTGGTTGTAACCAAAAAAAAAGGGTATTGATGAAAATATATAGATTATTAGCAACACATGGCTAGTGTACAAGAATGTGTCCAAAGCTGGAACAGGTCACACCATCTCATAGTCAATATTTATCTCAAAACCTACCTTACATTCTTATGATTCCTACCTGACGACTAATTTTACTTAAGACTAAACAAGCAACCTACTTGCATGAAGTAATCGAATCGCTTTGGATCTCTACTCATTGTCTATCTTGATCTTCCATATGGGATCATAGTTACATATAGTCTATAAATCCTTTTGAGAACATTTAGATTTGTGCAATAGGATGACCCAACAACTTATGATTTGAACAATCAACCCTTTTCCCTAACATTTGATAACAACTAGCTTAAATTATCCTTTTAAAGATACTTAGCTCACCAAGGTAGTTCCATTTATCCTCAACCTTTGTAACATAGCTCCAACCAATCCACCAACATTCATATTCCATTGAAAAACAACAAAACAAAGAAAAAATTGTAAAGCACATCCCAAAAATCTCACACCACCATAATTAAGCACCATCTCCATCGCTACAACACGAACTAGCAAACAATCCATTAAATGATGAAAGACAAAAGAATAACTAATTTTTGACACCTAGATAGAGACATGGTGTTCTTTTTTCACACCTTAAACCTTGACAATGATGCACCATTCACACAAGAAATAAATCTAGGTTACGTAATCTAGTATGAAAGAATCAACCTTAATACTAGTACATGCATGTTATAATTTTTTTAAAAATTTGATTCAATTAACTATTTAATATGAACTTTTTTAAAAAAATTGATACCAACTTCATACTAAAGTCATAAATTTCAATATCAGGTATATACATGCTTCATACCAACCACTAATTAGCCTCATACCTTAATACTAATATTAAGCTAACATAATTAAATACCAATACTAAGTTGGTATAAAAACTTAAAAACATGTTTGGAGCCAATACCAAATTAGTATGAACATTTAAAAAGAGATTTTATACCACTACTAACTAGCATGTTCCAAAATAGTATCTACCCCATAATGGTTCCAACCAATGTTGGCTAGCTAGTTGTTATTTCATTGAACGAAGTAAGGTTAAATGTATTTGGCACCACACAAGGTATCAATATCAACAAAATCATGTTCCCATATTTGGATTTGAATTTCAAGGGGCAAAAAAAACCTTCATGTTGTCAAATCTTTATCAAAATAATACCCCATTTCCAATCTACCAAATTATTTGTTTAATAATACCCACCCATTATGCATAAAGGTTGTTATACACCTTGAGAATTTCTTAGTAGATTATCCAAATAGGTCTTTGGGTTTAAATACCTTTTCTTTTCCTCTCCATGGCTATTTTCATTGCTACAAAAACATGATTATTTTGCTAATAGCACCACAACTTAAATGATTGACTATGTATGATTTGACTAAAATCAAAATTAAGTACGTTCATATTAATAAAAAAAATTAACCATCCAATAACAAAAAATATCAACTTGACATGTGGTGTATGTTGCATCCATGTGGAATTGTTTGACATAATTAATGCGAAAAAATGAAGAATTAAATGTGATTATGTATGACTACAATGTTGTTTTTGATGATTTGATAATACTAAAGTAATTTTATATGATTTGATTATTTTTGAGCTAAATTACTTTTTAAATGAAATTAATTATTTATTTCATGTTCCCATTTCTTGTTTTTAATCATCAACATAAAATAAAAAATAAAGGACAACAAATGAAATGTAACAAAATGATGTGTGAAAAAATGAAAAATAAAATGATATTATTTATTTTAATTTGATAATAGAATATAACATAATCAATGTATATGTGAAACTTCAACTAATTTAATGTCTTTGAATTTGGAACCAAATAAAATTTAAATTTTGATTTATTTTATAAAATTAAAAGCATTTGAAATTTAGTTATATAAATTCCAATGGGAAATTCACTTCATTGTGAGATTTCAAAAGTAAAATTTAATACAATTATTATACTTGAAGTTTTGCATAAATCAAAAATATAAAAATTAATGTAATATTTTAACCATTTGAATTCCAAAAAGTATAACTTTCAATTGAATTATAATACTAAAAATGAATCAAATTGAATAATGATATTTAAAATGTACATGAGTAATCAATTTCATTGTGAAATAATTTAATTATGTAATAAGGGTATAATGCAAGATATTCAAAAAATAAATATGTTTATATATTTTTCAATAACAAATTATATCACCATGTGAGGTGGCAGTTTGGCATAAACAATTGATTGGATCTAAATGAAGACATTTTTGTCCATTTTTTCTTGTGTAGACTAAAATTTACAATAATAAAAATTAGTGTAAAAAACATGTGATGTAATAGTCTTTATTATTTTGATTCTTTTGGCCCATATGTGTGCATATCGATCATATAAATATGCAAGGTGTCATTAGATGTTCTTATCATTACACAAAATGTTGTAAGGTGCAACAAATTAGTTTAGGGTTTAAGGATTAGAACTATTTAGATGAAATTTCAAGCATAAAAATAGGTCATTAAATTTTTACAAATCAACATTCATCCCCTTAATGTCTTGCCACTTCTTTGGATGTAACTTCCTATTAAGTGGGTAACATGTCCAACTGAATTTTAGCAAATTTAAAAATAAACAAATAGGTAGGTTATTAATACTTTTATTGATACTCATATTGATAATCAACCATTTTTTCAATCACTCACCAATGTTGGTACCAACCATTGGTAGTAGAAAGCAATTTATTACCAATTTTCAAGGAGATTATGTTCATGGCATGCTAAGGATTTCACAAATTTTCAAATCTTTATCTCACAAAAATCAAATAATAGATTTTTACCATTGTCATAAATTCAAAACTACATATTGATTCAACACGTTTATATTGAAATTACATGGAGCTTAAAGAAAAAATTGTCAACAATTTTTTTTTGGGTTATTTTAAGTGGGTTAATGTGAATCTCAAATGCTATATTGTTTCAATTTTGGGAGTGTAATGCTTGCATTTCAAAGTTTAAGCTTGATTGAAAAGCTTCAAATAGTCTTTTATCAATTTATGCATGGAAACAACCATTTCCTAATGTGTTACTTTTTACCAAATTGGATTATTTTCACCCCAAAATATGATTTCCCAAATTTATTTATTTTTTGTTGAATGGCTTTTACTTTTAAATTTATGATATGGGAAAACTAAAAAGATGATAAAAGAAAAATATTTTATGGGTGGAAGATGCACACCACATTTCTAAATGTTTTCATCAGAAGCATGAAATTAAGTTAGCTTAGTTCTATTGCTAAACATTTAATTTTGATTTACATGTTTCATATAGGTTTTTATTACACTTTGGAAAACCCCATTTTAATAGAAAGTTGTAGGTAAACATTGATTTTCATCATATAAGTTTTGTTATTACCATTTTGACAGCCTAGATTATTAGCTTCAAAATATGAACTTATCAATTTTGCTCAAAGACATATAAGAATTTTTTTTGTTGTGACATTATGAAATTATATACATTTGCTTCATTATTTCAAAGTTTTTTTTTTCACTTGTTATCAAGTTGTAGTACTTAAATTTTATGATTGGCATTTTGATGTCACAAAGTTAGGAATAGAATCATGCAACCACCTTATGAAAGTGACATGAAATGGCATAGGTAAAAGATAATTATAATTACCTTCCATCAAAACTTTAAGGTACTAAATCCCTTGAAACACCCTTCCATTGCCTTCACTTTTGTTCACTCATCTTTTCACACCTTTCAAAGTCACCTATTTGTTATCATGTTTTGACATCTTTAACAATTAAATGGGAGATGCATATGATTTCATAATGTACACCTTGTATGTTTTAGATATTTTGATTTGTGATTGTGTTTGTTTTGTAAGTGTGAGCATTTAACTTGATGACACCTTCAAGTTAAGGTGAAGGTGCATGAGGTTGTGGGCTTGAAGGTGAAGTGCATGCATTTTATGACCTTGCACCATCATAGGGTGGTCTTCAACTTTCAACTTGATATTATACATATATTCATTATCCTTAAAATGTGAAAGATTTCTTTCATATATTTTCATATACATGATTTGCATTTTTCAAAATAATCCACATGGCTTTGAGATTTGATGTTTAGGGGAATTTTTATAAAAAAATATTAATGAGATTATTTTTTGGAAATTCATGAATCTTTTTTCATGATGTTCAAATTTACTTAATGTCCAAGTTGAAAAAACTTTTCAAAGGTCTTTGGCATTGACCATTTATGCCTTCCTCACCATAATGCACCTCTAGGTTTGTCAGGTGGTATCCATGGGTAAAAAACATCTTTAATTTTATCAATAGAATTATGTGTTACATATTTGTTGCAAGCTTTGGCTTCTTATAGTTTGTTATTTGTGGGTGGAATGAAGTTTTAATTTATTTTTTTGTATTTAAAGGGGTTTATCCCAATGGATTTGTGTGCATGTTTTCAAGTGTATGACTTCATTATCTTCAATAATATTGAGTGTCAATCTTGAGCACAGAATGGTTGTAGAAACCATGGGCAAATTCCCTAACTCTTAATGAAAAAGGAAAAAAAAGAATGTGAAAATCCCAAGATGTGTGAAAACCTTAGCCTTGGGCTCATGACCAAGGTGTGGGCATAATGAAAATAGGTTGAGAATTAGGTCAAGGCATCCTTTGATTGAAACATACTCACACAAGTGTGTGAAAATGTAAACGAAAAAACCCAACATTACGAAATGGACCAATGTATTCCCACTTTGGGAGTTGGAATTCCCAAGGTACCCAAGGAGTTCTAATACGTCATTGTGTTGGAAAACTATTTTCAAACACTACAAGTTTAATTTTAAAACCTCTAAATTTGGAGGTGAAATTAGAAAGTTATAAACCCCAAAAGTTGTCAAATTCATAATTTGATCATTTTGAGACTCCCCCTTAAGACCCTTGAAAGCATCAAGAAATTTAATGACCATTTTGATGTAGCCCCTACAAGGAGTTGTAGAATATATTATAGGGAAGAAGGTGGTGCTTTCCCCCAAATCCAAGTTGTGATGAATCTTGTGAATTTGAATTAGTGTGTAGTTTGTCTATGCACCATTTTGTCTCCAAAATGCACTAACTACCCTCTTGTTTTGTTTGTGTAGTATACATTTCTAAGAATTCAATTTGAAGTTGTTGTTAGAATCCCATTTTTGTAGTTCCTATGCACCTTTTTTTTATTGTTGGGAGTTAATAAGCACATTGGGTTTGCCTTATACATGCTTCAAAATAAAATTTTGAAATTTTTTTTAACCACCAATACCATTTTGACAAACCTAGGGGTGCATTAGCATGGGACTAGGATGAGTTCACTTTTCAAGTATAACTTTTGATCATATCAAACTACAAAAACCAAATAAGAAAGTAGTTAGTGCATTTGGAACCAATTTTGGTTCACAAAGTAACCATGAATTCAAAGACTCACAATGGCCTAGATTAAAGTTTTAAAGCACCACCATCCTCCATATAATTTGTCACAACTACATCAAATGCCAAAATTGTGGGAATGCCAAAATTGTTAACTTATGATTCCTATAACTTTGGTTTATTTCATAACTTGTCCAAAATGTCCTAATTCCAAAATCTAAGGTTATATCTTATAGCCCTTTAAAAAATATATAATTCCATATTAATTTCATCAAGTAGAAAATTTGACCATGCAAATCAACAATTAAATGCTTGAAAATTGTTTTAATTTTTAGCAATTTCATTTGTAACCCTTCAAACCCACATAACTTTTAGGTACAATTATGTATGTTTTGGGAATATGACCTCAACTTATTATAGTAATTTTCAAGACCATTCTAATAATTTAAAAATTGAATCATTTGATTCAAGGACAATATTTGAACCCTAAAGCCTTGATGGAAAAATTCAAGATCCTTCATGATTTCCAATTAATTTGAAAATGAAATTTTCATTTAGGAGTCTTAAAGGTTCTTCTTTTGTAATACACACACTTCCTTTTCACCTTGGGAATATTCTTTGAGTCTTGCCATGCCTTGGATTTTTCCTAGTTTAATTTTTTTGTCTTGTCCCAACTTTGGTCATAAACCTTTTAAATGCACCATGGTTTCTTTGAATTTCACACAAACATATCATATCTATTTGATAAATGTTTCATTAATTTATAATGTTTGGGAGGACAAGGAATCATGGGAAGGAGTTTATTCATAATGGTTCACAAGCTTCTTTTTCAAGTGTATGCACTATGTGGTGATTCATTTTAGGTAGATACAACATTAGACATTATTTACAAGCCTAATATAAGTATATAAAAAAATATTCCAATGGACATGGTTGTTACATTTTAAGGTTTCACTACTAAATATTCACTCATTTACAAACCTTCCCAAACTTAGGTCAAAACCTCCATCAAAAGATGTCAATGTGTTGACTACTATGGTGGATGCAATTTGGAAGTCTTGAAATAAAATCACATGAAAAAATGGCCAATTAGAGATTTGAAAAACATAGGCTTTAAGCAAAACCATTTTAAAAAAAAAAAAAAAATTCCATTTAAAAAAAACTTTTAAAAACAAGGTCCAATTGTGACCTTTCAAAAGCTCATAATCAATATTTGGTTAACATTTGGTTAAGGTGTTTTTAAAATAAAAATAAAAATCGACTTTATTATTTATTTCCTCAACACATATTTAGTCATTATAAATAGTTTAGATTGAAATTTAACGTGAAAAATTCAATTCCTTAACAATCCAATCAAGTGACCAATCCTTGTATTCAACCTTCAAAAATCCATTGTTAACAACGAGTGCATTATTTTCAAAATCTAATTGTACATATGTTTTCATAATCAAGAATTGTTATTCTATAACCAATTGTCAACTAAAAAATTTAAAACTATGTAATTCACCATATAAACATCTAAACACAATGTACCCTTTGACTACCATTGTGACATTAAAAGCGAACTAGTTCACTTTTCACCCTTTCATGTTGTTACACATGAATACAAGCCATCAATTTTGGTGTCTAAAATTCTAACCTTTTCACTACATGAAAAACTCAACATTCATGACTAGGACATTTGTGACTATGTTTTTATTTAAGTCATGTAGTCATATGTGCCATTGGTTATGCATAGTTTAATGTCCCTTAATCATCATTGGGACTACATGATAGTGAACATTAAATCATATGACTAAGGTAGTTGAAGGATTTATTATATTTAAAACATTATTTAAGGTTTTTTTGCCAATCTTGACTTGCCACATTAGCCTATTAGAAGTGCCAATCAAAACTTTCATGGTGCATCTTTAGTTCTTTTTATCCTAAATGTATCTTATTGTGATAAGTGATCTTAAAGGAGGTTTGATATATTGGATTAACAACATAAGGCCATAGTCACAATCAAGGTACCCCAAAAGGAATGGATTGTGTGACACACTACAAAAGAATCATATTTGTGCAACATTCAACTATGGACTATGTTCTTTCTTCATATTATATTTTAAGTTCAAAATGATCAATGAGTTTCACCAAGTTGCAATAATCCCTAAAATGGTTCAATTTTAAATTTAGTGCACAATTTGATATCTTTAAAATTCTTGGAAATAATTTTTTATCCTAGTTGTGACAATTGTAATATCACATATGAATCAATAAGACTAATAAAATTATGTCAAATTGCATCAAGTGAATTGCATCATGTCAATGCATATTTGGCACAATCAAATAGCAAGACCCATTCTCTAATGTTGAATGTCACAAGTCACAAAACATTGAAAAAAAAAAGTGTAAAATCCTACACAAAATTTTCTGCCTTATCCGATTAGAATTGAGTTGAAAGCAGGTGAGTCAGAAACTAACTATCGGAAGTTTAGGAGAACGAACCTTGATGATGGTCGCTCCACTCTTAGAAGGAAGACACCCAGGATTACACCAGCGTGAATTTGGGATATGTGCCATCTACAACATGAATATTTCTACTACACAAGAAGGAAAAGGGGAGGTTCAATACAATATAAAACACCAATGTTATTTGCTGTAGGATTTATCTTTTTGTTTATTATAAGGGAGTGCGACGTGCTAACCATAATAGATGACGTTTACTTCACTATAACCCCGCATAAAGGATGGTGACAGACGTATTTTCTCTCCAGTTGACGTCATAGAAACGAAAATGCTTAAATTACACCAAAAAAAATTGCTTAAAACTCTATGATCTACTCTCTTTGTGCCATTTACTTCTGAGCAACATAAAGCCCTAGTATGGGGGCATTCGCAAAGTAAGGGGCATAGGATGAGGTAATAGTTGAATCTAGCTTCTTAGTTGATTCTAGCCTCAAATTTTAAAATTTTCCTCGTTCATGGATTCTATCCATCATATAGTTCACAAGGCAAACTTTATCATTGATTTAAACATAGGTAAATCATTATGCATGGGAGGGGGAAGGTTCTTATGCTTATGCCTTAAAAAGGAAAGGGATGTGTAAAGTAGAGTTCTAGTTTGTGGGCTTCACCAAAATAAAGGCCTAGTTGGTATTGGCCAAACCATAAGCATGCATTGAATGAAGCTCATTAATGAATTTTTAGCGTTTTGCTTCATTTGCAACCATGCAACAATGTGAAAAATCGTTCTCGCCTTGCTTGCACTACAATTTTTTAGGGTTTAGGACTTGCTTGTTTGCTTTTATTTGCTTCATATTTTTGGCTATCTTTTTTACTCATCAAACTCTTGTGGGGTTTATATAAATGTTGTGCGGTTATCAAAAATGAAAACCTAATAACTAGTTGATTCAAACATCAAATAACCAATTTCAATAAATTGTATGTTCCTTAAAATTTGAAATGATTTTGATATATAATCGTGATTTGAATAACATGAAACATTTGTGTTCTTTGAATCTAATTTTTTTGAGGTTCTTTGATTTCAATTCTTAAAAACTTATATCAAAGGTTATATTAAAAATAGTGAATTGTCCAACACTGATCTATATCAATGCTACCTGGGTATTAGAAATTGCACCAAAACACATTAGTTCACAACCATAGTTTTCAAATGTTTTGATTATGAATAAAAAAATTTCTTCAATTCTCTTCTTCACTTATGAAATCCAAGACATGGGTTACTTACAAGGTGAATGTATGAATGAGTGGACCAAAAATGGAAGATGAATATATATTTTTAATAAAAAAAAAATTCCAAACCCTAAGATGGTTTGATAGTTAGGTAATCAATTTTTTGAAATATTTTTTATTTATGTACAGGCACAACTAGATGTCATTATTTTGTAGATGTGCACACAAATTCAAGATAAAATATGTTTTTTGAACTTATGAAAATACACATCACTATTGATCATAAAATTTTCATACCTAGAGTTTTAGAAAATATATTTATTAGAAAATCATTTCTGAATTTGTCATGATGAAGAATATTGAGTTCGGCACAAAACCCTTAAATCCTTCCACATCATGTAAACACTAGAATGCGATAAAAACTATTCAAATTCCTTACTAAAGGTCCACTACATTGGGTCAAGTTTTTTCCACCTAGAACAAAGAAGGGGAAATCTTAGACTTAATCCTTAATGCATTTTGATTCTTATACACATGAATGAAAATTTTGAAAATTATTTTAATATATGATCATTTGAATCACCATATATTCAATTAAAAAACATCAATATCATCAGTTTGTGTCCATTCCATGTTGGTCATGAAACAAGCCTAAACCTATAATAACCAATTTAAAGTGACCCAAATAGAAAGCCCAAAATAGTCAAAATTTCCAAATAAATAAATAAATAAATAGATTTAAAAAACTATCTATATATATATATATATATATATAAACTAAAACACTGGAAAATGATTGGAGAAGGCAGAAAAAGTCTATAGCAATAAATGAGAAGGGTGGGGTGGGGTGGGTGAATTAATGTTAAATTCGGCCCAGTGAATGTCCGGCCACCACCTGGTTTAATCTATTCTTAACCAGCACAAGGGAACAATAACTGGAGTTAAAACTGGAGTTGGACTCTGTCCGTTCCAGATTTGTCGTCTGATAAAGTGATGCCGAATTAAAAAAATACGCCGAATTAATTACAGACACCAAAAGTGGAGTGGATGAGCTTTTGGACGGTTCCATAAAACCAACGCCGTAAACGTCGCTTATCATTTGCCATAAATCACGGTAGCCATTAATACCTCCCCCCCCCCCCCCCCCCCCCCCCCCCCAACCACAACACACCTCCTTATTACTTTCCACACCCAAACAAAAAAAAATACAAAAATAATTAAATTAAATTAA